>Ga0075156_10000387_pt1 | contig 22568 bp, 19 predicted proteins | sample JI81AbrownDNA_FD_70966 | JGI IMG/M metagenome (GOLD analysis project Ga0075156, IMG submission 70966) | Wastewater effluent complex algal communities from Wisconsin, to seasonally profile nutrient transformation and Carbon sequestration -... | ecosystem: Engineered > WWTP > Effluent > Algae...
AATTACAATACTTTAAATCTATTCGCACCGGATACTCTCAATAATCCCGGGACAAATACTTACCAGAGGGGAACGCTCGGAGTTGATTTCTCCATCTATGAAGGCGGCTCAAAAAAAGCCGTTGCAAAAGCATTTGAAAAACAAGCAGAAGGGAAACAATTAGAAAATAAATTTGTTAGCCTAAATGAATATGCAAATTCAGCAGCAATGTATGGAACTTTAATCTCTCTTTACGATCAACAAGAAAAAATTGCAGCTCTAGACAAAACGGTAAATACAATCCTAAGTCGTTACCAACTTGGCAATCGCGGAAATCCGGTTGGTTACTCCGGCGGCATCGCACTCAAGAGCTTAAAAAATCGAATCGAGGGGATAAAGGAAGAAACCGCTGCTAGAATTGAATCTATAAAATCTTCTATAGAATCCTCTTCGGGGAATTTGCCTTCTAATTGGAGTCTTAAACTCCAGAGCACAAATTCATTTGCTGACGAATACTTAAAATTATCCGCTCCAGAAAAATCCTATATGGCAAAAGCAATGAAAGCTTATGCAGATGGTGCAACTGAACAAGCAGAAGCTGAAAAAGCAAGAATCCTTCCTAAGGTGGGAGTTTACGGAGAATCCTATGCCTATAGAGGCGAACGATCCGTTGCCACATCCTTTAATGCAGGGTTTTATATTCAGATGAATCTTTATTCTCCCGGGGATTTAGATTCGATAGAGCTAGCAAAAATAAATAGCAAAGCAATGCAAGAAAGAGTGGAAGAAACGATTCGAAATGAAGAAGCAAAAATCAAATCTCTTATCCAGATGGAAAAAGCACTGAGTAAAAATCTCGAATTAATTCAAGAAAATGCAAAGCTCATGGAAGAGCAACTCACTGTTAGCCAACAATTATTTAGCAGTGGCGCAATCAATGCAATTCAGCTATCAGAAGTATTTTCCAGAAGAGCAGACATCATTCAAGCAAAGGCAAATATTGAATCTGAATATTTAAAAGCGAGAGCAGGCTTATTAACATTATCCGAAACAAATCTAGAAGGAATTAAAAATGAGTAAATTAGAAAAAGGATTCGCCGGAAATCTGGCTGAAAAATTTATAAATTCAAGACTGACTCCAGTCATAGCGATCGTAAGCATCTTGCTCGGGATATTCTCTGTTTACCTCACTCCGAAAGAAGAAGAGCCACAAATCTCTGTGCCAATGATTGATATTCGAATTGGCGCCCCTGGCTTTGAAGCAAAGGAAGTAGAAAGAAAAGTAACAGAGCCAATTGAAAGAGCAGTCTGGGGACTCGATGGCGTTGAATATGTATACTCCGCAAGTCAGGCTCACGGTAGCATTGTGACTGTGAGATTTAAAGTAGGAGAACCTACGGAGCCATCTCTTGTAAAAGTTCACCATAAGTTAATGGAAATCAAGCAGGACTTACCGGCTAACGTTCTTCCTCCCAAAGTTAGTTCGTTTACGATTGACGATGTGCCTTTCTTAACTCTAAGTTTTAGCTCGGAGACAAGAGATGATTATGACCTTAGAAAAAAAATCGCACCACTAGCGAGAGAACTTTCTAGCACTCCTGATTTATCTCGTGTTGACTTACTCGGAGGAAGAAAAGAAACAGTTAGAGTCATTGTAGACCCCGCTAAAGCATCTACCTTTGGAGTTTCCATTTCTGATGTTGCCATGAGTTTAAAAATGAGTGACGCTTATTTTCCAATGGGAAAAACTTTTTCAAAGGAAAAAGAATTTCAAATTGAAGTGGGAGGAAGAGTGTCCTCTAAAGAAGAAGTTGGAAATCTTGCTATAGGACAAAGGGGAGGAAGTGTTGTTAGACTCAAAGACATAGCGAGAGTAGAACTTGGAGCAGAAGAAAGAAGCAGATTATCCGTATTATACGACAAAGAATTATCAAACGAAGTTAGAAATGCAGTCTCTATTGTATTCGCAAAACGTAAAGGGACTAACGTTGTTATCCTCGCTAAAGACTTATTAGAAAGAGCAAACCTTTTCTCAAAAGAGTTACCTCCTGATATAAAAATGTCAATCGTTAGAAATTACGGGTCTACAGCAGAAGAAAAATCTTTTGAGCTAATAGAGCATTTACTCATAGCAACTTTTTCTGTGACTATTCTCATTGCCATTGTAATGGGAATTAGAGCAGCAGTTGTAGTTTCAATTGCGATTCCAGTTACACTTGCATTAACACTTGCCATCTATTACTTCATGGGATACACTCTCAATCGGGTAACATTATTTGCCCTCATATTCTCAATCGGGATTTTAGTCGACGATGCAATTGTGGTTGTAGAGAACGTTGAGCGACATCTCCATTTAAATCCTGAATTAGGAATCCTAAAAGCAACGATCAATGCAGTTTCAGAAGTAGGAAATCCAACAATACTTGCAACCTTTACAGTCATTGGCGCAATTCTTCCAATGGCATTTGTGCGTGGACTCATGGGTCCTTATATGAAACCAATTCCTGTCGGGGCAAGTCTTGCAATGATTCTTTCTTTGTTCGTTGCGTTCATTGTAACGCCATGGGCATCTGTTCGACTTTTAAAACAACCAAATGCTCATTCAGATAAAGAAGAAATTGATCCTATGGACAAATCCAAAGTGAGCTTTTTAGACAGACTCTATATTTCCTTTGCTGAAATGCTTCTCGGGAAAAAGATGTCTGCATTCTATTTCGGGGTAATCAGTATTATACTCTTACTTCTTTCGTTTAGCTTTATATATTTTAAAGCAGTGAAAGTAAAAATGCTACCATTCGATAACAAAAACGAATTTCAGGTAATCATTGATTATCCTCCCGACACACCGTTAGAAAAAAGTGTTGCCTGGTCGAAAGAATTATCTGGTAAGCTTTTAAAAGAACCTGAAATTAAAAAGATTCAAATTTACGGTGGCGAGAGTGCCCCATTCTCTTTTTCTGGAATGGTAAAACATACTTTTCTAAGAAATGAAGAATACATGAATGATCTTCAAATTCTTTTGTCGGATAAAGGCAAACGTAAAGAATCCAGTCATAAAATCATTGAAAAACTCCGCCCTATCATTGCTGAATTTGGAAAAGAAAAAAATGCAGTGACTAAAGTATTAGAAATTCCTCCAGGACCTCCAGTGATGTCTACCATGGTCGCAGAAGTTTACGGTCCGACAGAGAACGATAGGCGGCGTGTAGCAAAGGAAATTCTAGAGATTTTTGCTTCCGAAAAATCTGTTGTAGATTTGGATTATTCTTGGAGAGAAGGAAAAACTAGAAAGGTTTATGATTACGACCAAATAAAAGGTGGAGTCATGGGAGCGAGATCTATGCAAGTTGTTGGACTCGGTTCCTTAATTTTTAGAGAGACTCCGCTTTTATCTCTCGCAGAATCCAATGCTCCGGAAGAAACACAAGTATCTCTTTCTTTAGAAAATAAAACTCGTTCTGGAAATACACCGTTTCAGGGAAGTAGGATTTCTTCTTTTGAGTCAGGAGTTATACCAGTTGATTCTCTTTTGAAAGAACCCAAGCTTATTCCAAATGAAGTATTACACCGAAAAAACTTAAAGCCGGTTTCTTATGTATTGAGCGAATTATCCGGTGCGGAAGAAGCACCAGTCTATGGTATGCTTAAACTTGCGCCTAAGATTAATTATCCAACGCAAACAGCCGACGTTCCATGGAATACAAATTCACCTGTAATCAAATGGGATGGTGAATGGTTTATTACCTATGAAGTATTTAGAGATTTAGGGGGAGCATTTGCTGTTGTAATGGTATTGATTTATATACTTGTGCTTGGTTGGTTTAAAAGTTACACTGTCCCACTCATTATCATGGCTCCTATTCCAATCAGTTTAATTGGAATTTTGCCAGGACATGCAATGCTCGGTGCTTATTTTACTGCAACCTCCATGATTGGTTTTATCGCTGGAGCGGGGATAATTGTGCGTAACTCCATTATCCTTGTAGACTTCATAGAAGAGCAATTAAAAAATGGAATGCAATTAAAAGAAGCCGTAATCAGTGCGGGGGTAATTCGATTTCGCCCCATGTTACTAACTGCTGCCGCGGTTGTAGTGGGTAGCTTCATTATGCTTTTCGATCCAATCTTTGAAGGATTAGCCATTAGCCTCATGTTTGGAGAAATAGCTGCTACAGTCCTTAGTAGATTTGCCGTTCCTGTTCTTTATTATTGGTTTGTTGGAAACAGTAGAGCTAAACTTTTACAATCTGGAGAGCTTAGCTAAAAAAACGTTAATGAGAGTAGCTAGCATTTAATTTTTATGCTAGCTACTCTCATTATATATCAACTAAATACCGTCCCGATTATAGACCAGCTTATTAGCTCCTACCTTTATTTTTCTTGACAGGCTTCATTTTAAAAATTTACAATGTTCATGTGAATTTGTGACCAAAGAATTTCTGATAAATGTCCTTTTTCTCAAGAGCTAAAAAATCAAGCCAATGAATTTTCAAAACCTAACGAATCGCGAAAAAAGCAATAGATTACCTTGGTTCATATTAATCTTAAGCCTTTTCATAAATTCTGTAGCATCTTATTATATTAGAGAAAATACTAAAATAAATAGTAAATTAGAATTTTCACTTTTATGTCATGACTTAAAATCAAAAATTCTTACACGATTAGAGGCTCATGCACAGATTTTAAGAAATGGATCTGCGTTCATACGAACAACCGATTCTGTCACTCGCAAGAAATGGAATGAATACATAGACAACTCACGAGCACTAAATAGTCTGCCAGGTATTCAAGGTATTGGGCTATCTATTATTATCCGCAAAGCTGAATTGACACAGCATATACAAAAAATCAAGAAGGAAGGATTCCCCGATTACGACATTAGACCGGCGGGAGATCGCGAATTGTATACCTCCATTATTTTCCTCGAACCATTTCAAGGCAGAAATTTGCGAGCCTTCGGATATGATATGTTTTCTGAAGCAATACGAAGAAAGGCAATGGAAGATGCTCGTGATTACAACACAGTATCCCTTTCCAGAAAAGTTACATTAGTCCAAGAAACCGAAAAAGATGTGCAAGCGGGAGCATTGATGTATGCCCCTTATTATAAAAAAAATATGCCTATCAATTCTATTGAGGAACGCAGAAACGCAATTCTCGGCTGGGTTTACAGTCCCTATCGTATGAATGACCTTATGAAAGGAATTTTAAGTGACTCAGAATCTGCTTATGCTATTCGTCTTGAAATTTTTGATGATAAGAGTCTAATTGAGAGTAACCTTTTATTTGATAGTCATAAGGAAAATAAAGAATATTCCCATACATTCAATACCAACCAGACCACTATTCCAATCCAGTTTAATGAAACAATATGGACACTAAGGTTTACAGAAACAAAGAATAAAACTTTTTTTTGGGCTTTCAATAAATCATTTATTGTTTTTATTTCTGGATTCGTTATAAGCTTTTTACTCTTTGCGTTAGCCAAATCTATTTTAAATACGGAACGTAAGGCAATTGTCATTGCGGAAAATATGACACACTCTCTAGAAGAAAGCACACAATGGTTTCAAATTCTTTTAGACTCCACTGCCGAGCCAATTTTCGGATTAGATTTAAATGGAAATTGTAGTTTTTGCAATCTATCCTGTATTAGAACACTTGGCTATTCGACTCAAGATCAATTGCTTGGGGGAAATATGCATTACCTGCTCAAACACTCGGATTCTAATGGAATTCTAATAAAAGAGAATGATTGCAGCATATTCAATTCTTTTAGGACAGAACAAAGATTTCACTCGGAGAATGAATTCTTTGCAAGAAAAGACGGTACACTTTTTGCTGTGGAATATTGGTCTTATCCGATATTCATCAACGAAAAAATAGTAGGGTCTGTCGTAAGTTTTCTTGATATTACAGAAAGAAAAAAATTAAGCGAAGAGCTTGTGCTTAGAACCAAACAAGCAGAAGCAGCAAATCATGCAAAGTCCGATTTCCTTGCAAATATGAGTCACGAAATTCGAACTCCCTTAAATGGAGTTATAGGTTTTACAGACTTGCTTACAAAAACCGAAATGAATGAATCACAAAGACAGTATATGAAAATTATACTTCAGTCTTCTAACTCTTTACTTGATTTAATTAATGATATTTTAGATTTCTCTAAAATTGAAGCCGGAAAATTAGAACTCAATATCGAGCCTGTTGACTTATTCGAATTAGCCGGACAGGCTATTGATGTAATTAAATTTAAAGCCCATGAAAAAAAATTGGAAATCATTTTCAATGTTTCCCCTTCTCTCCCTCGTTATATTTGGGTTGATTCTGTCCGCCTTCGTCAAATCATCATTAACCTCTTATCAAATGCAGTAAAATTCACTGTCAATGGAGAAATTGAATTAAAAATTGAAATTGCTTTGAAAAATCATTCATTAAGGGAAGCAGAATTTGTTTTCTCAGTCCGAGATACTGGAATTGGAATTGCACCAGAAAATTCACAAAAAATATTTGAAGCATTTTCCCAAGAAGACAGCTCAACTACTCGCAAATATGGGGGAACTGGACTCGGACTAACTATTTCCAACCGCCTTCTTGCATTGATGAAGACAAAAATGGAATTAGAAACAGAGCATGGAAAAGGGAGCAAATTCTTTTTTAAACTAAACGCAAGAATAGACGAGGAAGATTTAATTGAAGCGGATGATCTAATTGACATAAAAAAAATTCTTATCGTCGAAGATAATTATTCTAATGCAAATGTTCTCAAAGAAATTCTTAGCATAAAGGGAATACAGACTAAACTTGCATATAATAGCGATAATGCGATAGAAAGCATACAACAAGAAAAGTTTGACTTAGTTGTAACTGACTTCAATATGCCCGGGACAAACGGCTTAGAATTGATTAGACAAATTCGGCAAATTAATAGAATTTCTGCAAAGGAGCTGTCGATTGTACTTCTTTACAATGCGACTGACGATGACAGTCTTTTTAAAGATAGAGACGACCTTGAAATCCAATTACTTGTCATGAAGCCTGTAAAAACGATCTCTTTCTTGAAGGAGATTTCTAAATTACGAAAAATAGATTCTAGTACCACTGATACACCCAATGTAATTTCTAAGAAAGATTCATCAAAAAATTTGAAAGCTTACAGAATTTTGATAGTTGATGATGATTCAATCAATCTATTGCTAGCAAAAACGATTCTTAAAAGCCTTTTACCAAATTCAATTCTAATGCAAGCCGAGAACGGTCAGGATGCCATAGAGCTTTTCAAAACAGAGAGTCCTGATTTGATACTGATGGATATTCAAATGCCAGAGATGAGTGGACTTGAGGCAACTTCCAAAATTCGTCTTTGGGAGTCAGAGAAAAAAACGCCAATTATAGCACTTACAGCAGCGGTGCAAAAAGGTGACAGGGAGAAATGCCTGAGCATGGGAATGAACGATTATGTTACAAAGCCTGTCGTGAAGGCAACTATAAGCAAGATTCTCCAAAAATGGCTACCTGTATAGTAATTGTAGTTTCTTTTTTTAAAAAAAGTCTAATGCCTTTTTCGTAATTCAACCGAAAATACAATTAGCTATAAAAATTTTTACTTTTTTGTTTTTTTTGCATTCTTAAAAATCGATGGAATAACTCGATTTCTTTCGAAATATTTCCAAATTCCTCAAAAACTAGTCAATTCCCGGAAATTAATTCCAATACATCCTTTTCCGATATATTAATTACAAAAATAAATAAAATCAGACACAAAAATTCACACAAAGAAAAACAAAATACTGTGGGCAAGGAAGCTTACAGTTGCTTGTGATCAGTTTCAAGGAGGAAACTTATGATCATCAACCACAATTTATCAGCGATTAACTCGCACAGGGTTTTGAAATTTCAAAACGATGAAGTTTCAAGAAATATGGAAGTACTCTCTTCCGGCATGAGAATCAACAGAGCTGCCGATGATGCTTCTGGTCTTGCTGTTTCTGAAAAAATGAGAAGCCAGGTTTCTGGTCTCAGACAAGCAGAACGTAACACTGAAGACGGAATCTCTATGATTCAAACAACTGAAGGTTATCTGACTGAAACAAACGACATTCTACAAAGAATTCGTGTATTGGCTATTCAAGCTTCTAATGGTATCTACACTCCTCAAGACAGACAAATGATACAAGTAGAAGTTTCTCAACTTGTTGACGAAATCGACAGAATAGCTTCTCAAGCAGAGTTCAATAAAATGAACCTTTTACAAGGTGACTTCGCTCGTGGTTCAAGAGTTGCTTCTATGTGGTATCACATGGGCGCAAACATGCATCAAAGAGAAAGAGTATACATTGCTACAATGACTGTTAGAGCTCTTGAATTAAAGAGACCTGATGGAACAATGTTATCTCTCTCTACAGCTGACCTAGCTAATGATGCAATCGGAACTATTGACGATGCACTTTATAAAGTGAACAAACAAAGAGCGAACCTTGGAGCATACCAAAACAGAATGGAACATGCATCTAAAGGCTTAATGGTTGCTTATGAAAATATCCAAGCTTCTGAATCAAGGATTAGAGACGCAGACATGGCTGAAGAGTCTGTAGCGTTTACTAAGAACCAAATTTTGGTTCAGTCTGGAACAGCAATGATGGCTCAAGCTAATGTAAGACCTCAGTCTGTGCTACAACTTCTTAGATAATATAAAAACTATCTAGACCCATATTGGAGCAGGTATCTTAGCAATAAGAGCCTGCTCTTTTTGTTTTAAGGGAGATTAAAGTAAAGGAATAGGCCAGTCAATAATCATTTTTTGTTCATGAATGTCCTGACATAACAACTGACCAGCGGAAATGCCTCCGGTACTTGAGCTTGCGAAGTTGATAATTATTATCTTGTCAGCGCAATCATCTACATCGGCTTTATCATAGTATTTACTATCTTTCAAGCCTTTTGTATTATAGGTCGCTATAGAAGACGCAATGGCTGTACTATTACCGGAAGCGGCCGCACCAGCTACAGCCCTCGATAAGATTAAACTTTTGGCTTCAGAGCCTTTTATAGTACCTTTAACCACATTTAGCCCAAGGCTATCGATTAATGCACAGTTTGATGCAAATAGCAAAACAGAGAGAGAGAAAAAAATTTTCTTCATAATTCTTGTCCTTTTTTATAATTTACTAACTACTTGCCTTACAAGGATTATATAGACAATTACTTTTTTTAGAGTCTACCCAAACCTTTCTGCTATTGGAATTAAAAAAGAAAATCCAGAGCCTATCGCAAAAAAAGAAAAAAGGATATGCTCTTCATTTTCAAGGGTTAAAATTAAAAGAGTTCAAGAGGCCAATCTACAAATGTTTTATGCTCACGAATGGGAGCGCAAGCAACGGCTCCTATAGCAATTCCTTTTGTAATTGGATTATTGCTTAGAGCATTGGTAGCCACAATTACTTTGTCTGCACATGCATCTACATCTTCTTTGTCATAGAATTTGGAGTCCTTAAGCCCCTTTGTATTGTAAGTTGCGATAGAGGTTGCGATAGTAGTGGAAGATCCACTTGCGGCAGCACCTATGAGAGCACCTGTCAATATATGGTTCTTAGCTTGTGAACCTTGAATCGTGTCCTTTACTACGTTAAGTCCAAGGCTATCTAATAACACGCAGTTAGATAGGAGTAATAATACTGTTAGAGAGAAAATTATTTTTTTCATAATTTTTGTCCTTTTTTACTCTCATCGCCCTTTTTTTCAAATTTCTAGATGAGAGATTTTTTATTTTACTAACTACTTGCTTTACTAGGAGTATACAGACAATTACTTTTTTAAAGTATCTTAAAAGGTTTATTCAATTTCAAATGACAAAAAAATACAGGATTTTCAAAAATTTAACCCTTGTGGAAAATCAATTCAATATACGGCCAAATTTTCCTCGAAGTATCTTGAACTTTATCCCAAACATTCTTCTAATCATGAAAAGATTTCCTTTTCCAAAAATGAGTTCATTTATGGGTTGGAAAGTTATGCTACCCATAGCCTACCTTCTCACTCTGCCACTCTTGACAGATGTTCAAAAACGTCCAAGAACCTTGAAAATTCTAGTGGCGGGTGATGTCATGTTCAATTGGGGACTACGGGAAACCAGGCAAAAACGAGGGGATTTTGCTCCAGTGGAGGGGCTAATTCCTCTTTTCCTCGAAGCCGATCTCAGAATGGTAAATCTAGAAACACCAATTGCAAACTCGCAAGAAGAAATGGATGAATCTAAATCCTATGTCTTTAATGCAAACCCAGAAGACATCAGCCTTCTGAAAAAAATCAATATAGACCTAGTCTTCTTAGGAAATAATCATTCCATGGATTACGGGAAAAAAGGATTAGAAGATACGATTGAAAATCTAAAAAAAGAAAATATCCTTTTTGCAGGAATGGGAAAAAATATTAAGGAAGCTTTTCGACCAAATGAAATTTCCATTCGAAATAAATCTTTAAACTTGATTTCCGTTAGTAATATCGGCGAAGCACGATTATTCGCAACAGATACAAAGCCAGGAGTTGCCCCATTCCAGCTAAATCGCTTAAAGAAAATCATTGAGGAAAAAGAAAATAAAGATAAGATACAAATGCTCTCTGTTCATTGGGGAGTGGAATACAGTCCGGAGCCTACCAAAGAGCAGATAAAGCAGGCACATGAATTGATTAATTTTGGATTCAATGTGGTTATTGGTCATCATCCGCACATACCACAGGGAGTTGAAAAATATAAAAACGGAATCATCTTATATTCATTGGGGAATTTTCTCTTTGGTAGCAGAAACCAATATTTAAACCACAATATCGCGGTGATGCTTCATTTTGATAACAAAGAATTACTTTTTTGCGAAATCATTCCCATTTTCGGAAAATTTCAAGACTCCGAGCACTTAGTTCGTCCGTTGCCATATCAGGAAGCAGAAGATTTTTTGCATGAATATTCCATCCTAAGTCAAAATCTAAATACAAAAATTGAAGTTAAGAATGGACGAGGATATATTTATTTTAAAAATAAAAAATGATAATTTTTTTGTATAATATATATCCAGGAAAGTAAAAGACCAAGAGAAAGTATATAAGTAGCTATTTCGATGAGACTAAATCGAAATAGCCCCGGTAGACTTGTAACAAAAGCAGTAAAAAGGAAAAGTCCTGCAATTTTAAGTAAAATACTTTCCGTTGAAAGCCAAAACAATACTCCGACAAAACCTGAAATCAGAAAGAAGATAAACCATTTGCAAAGGCTAATCATGCGTAGATTCAGAATCGATTCAGTGAGTTGTTCTGCTGACTTTGCATTTAGAATAGTAGAGATTTTATAATTCTCTGAAAGATCAAATAGGATACAAAAAAGAAGCAAAGTATAAAAAACAAAAGGAATTTTCCTAGAAAAAGAATTCAATCTAAATCCAATTTCAAATAAGAGTAAAAAATAAAGGCTATAAATGAAAATATAAAAATTATCAACATCAATCGACTTTATAAAACTATCCGAGTAAAATTGATATTTTGGATTATCAACTACTCCTAATAGGTTATTATAATCTTCCACATTTCCAATCAACTCGAGAGCAATGATTGTTGAATTCAAATTGGAATGATTAGAAACGATTGGTTTAGTTGGTATTATGAATAAAAAATACAATGAGCAGAAAATAAAGATTAGCCCCGAAAAAAAAGCAACCAGAAACAAATCTCGTTTATCAAGGTTCTGAAAAAACATTCCCATTTCCCATTTCAGCGCAGCATAGCAGAGCGATTTTTTAATAAATCCAAATACTTTAAAATTTTTGATTCAGTTTTTTTATCTGAAAGAAATTTTAAACCATAACCATTGGGTCGATCATACATTTTTCCTTTATTAATCCAACTCACTTCTGCTTCTACAGGTATTGTGAGATTTTCAGGATATAAAATCAAAGTGCAGTTTTCCCCTTCTTCTAATCTATCAAGAGGTGCTTCAATAAAGATTCCTTTTTCGGAAAGATTCATTGCCTCAGCTCGGATTAGCTTTGTTTGTGTTTTAATTTCTACATGAAAGCGAACACTATAGCGCGGAGTATAATGATTAACCACAAATTCCGACAAAGTCTTTTTGTCTGCATCGACTTCTGTATTATAGGAAATCCAAAGTCCCAACCTACTCCCGCTCAGACGATCTACAGAAATTAGTTTTCCTTCCAAATCGATTTTTCCATTATTAAATAAATCCAAGTTCATGAATAAAACCAAATGAGAAAAAGAGGAAGGCAAAAACTCAAAGTCTTCCTCATATACTTTAAGATATATATATTCTTTAGAAATTAAACTAGTTTCGAGATGATAAATTTTTCCGACAATGTTTAAGCTAAGAGGAAGACGCACTGATATTGCACTTGTCGATAAGAAAAAACGTTTAATCAACCTGAGTTTAATAGCTTCAAATCGGAACCAGTTCACAGTATTAGAAGCTTTTCTACAAATTGTCAAATTACAAGTAAAAAATTTAAGTGGTAGAAAAGTTAGAGCACTTTAAATAAATTCTTTAGCGCCTTCTTGCCTTTGGTGCGATAAACCTTGTAATCGCCATCGATGGTAATTATGTTTGGAATGGAATGCTCTTCCGCAAGAACAAGGAGAGAACCATCTGCCAAATCCATCGGAAGATCGCGATACTTCTTTGCTAACTCAAGAATTCGAATATAGTATTCTTTCTTAAAATCCAATACATGAAGTCCACCGGCTGAAATAAACTCCCAAAAAACAATCTGTGCTCGCACAGAACGACGAAGAAGATGAGAAACCTCCGCGATTACAAAATCAGATGTATACAAGAAACCTTTATAGGAGCGCATAAAATCAACTATCTGCTCATGATAAGAATCAGATTTATCATAAAGCGCATAAAGAGGTCCTGAATCAATGAGAGATTTTATCATGTAAAATCTTGTCCAATTCTTTCTTGCGATTCTTAGAAATATCAGTGCGACCACTAGAGAAAATACCAAAGCCTTGCTTTCCAATTTCGTAAGGAGTTTGCTTGGAAAAGTATTCGTCGCAATACATAGCTAATGCATGTTTTACAACTTCTGAGAGGGTTAAATTCTCAAACTTAACAATGTCCATCAATTCTTTTCTAAGTTCCTGCGGCATTCGAACGGTCATAAATAACTCCTGTAAGACATTTTGTAAGACAAATAGAAAAATGGCAAATACTTTTTCTCCCACAACATAATTTTAAAAACTTCTTAAAGTAAAAAAGGATTTGACTATTCAGTTGAGAGAATGAGATAGATAATGCAAACGAAAATGAATAGAAGAGATTTTTTAAAATACTTATCCTTAGTAACGATAGCAGGATGTGATATGAATATAAAAGAATTTGGAAACATACTTCAAGGCAAGGCAGAGTCAGGGAAAATGCCTGCTGTATTTGTAGGACATGGAAATCCAATGTTTGCAATAACGGATAATCCCTATAAGTCGAAGTGGGAAGAACTTGGAAAAAAATTTCCTTCCCCGAAAGCCATACTTTGCGTATCCGCACATTGGCTAACAAAAGGAACCGCAGTGACGATGACTGACAAGCCGAAGACCATTCACGACTTTGGTGGTTTCCCGGAAGAATTATTCCAACAACAATACCCTGCTCCCGGCTCGCCTACTTACGCAAAGCTTGCTATTGAAACAGTGAAGGCGACTAACGTTCTAGAAGACTATGAATGGGGACTCGATCATGGAACTTGGGCTGTATTGAAGAATATGTTTCCTAAGGCAGACATTCCAGTATTTCAGATGAGCATTGATTACTATAAGTCACTTCAATTTCATTTTGATTTAGGAAAAGAGCTTTCTTCTCTCCGATCTAAAGGTGTGCTTATCATAGGAAGTGGAAACGTTGTGCACAATCTCAGACAGGTTCGATGGCAAGAAAATGCGCAACCTTTCGATTGGGCAGTAGAATTTGATGCAATAGTCAAGAAATGCATAGAGGATAATAACGCAAAACCACTACTTGAATATCAAAAGCTGGGACAAATTGCAACTCTCGCTCATCCGACTAACGAGCATTACCTTCCACTTCTGTATATTTTAGGATTGAGAGATAATTTAGATCAATTTCAATTTTTCAATGACTCCATCGACATGGGCTCTATGAGTATGCGTAGCGTAGTGTTTGGATAAAACAAATACGAGCGTTAGGGATCGAATAAGCACGAGCGCAAGGAATTAAAGTTCAAACTAAACTACGATTTCCAAGCGAGCGCGTATGAGAGCCCGACCTGCCCTACTTCTAATTGGTTTAAAATCATTCTAAATTGATGGCAGGGAACGCCCAAATCTTTTCATAAATCAGTTGACAAAGAAAATCGAAAAGAGAAATTACATTCAATGAAACCATCCTGTCCATCCTGCGGAGCCGAAGTCCCCTTCAAATCTAGATTCGCCTTTATGGCTGTTTGTAATTATTGCAAATCCACTATCGTTCGTCACGATAAAGATTTAGAAATTCTAGGCAAGATGAGTGAAATGCCTCCCGACATGAGTCCGATTCAAATCGGCACCACTGGAATTTTGGGCAAAGACAAATTTGAAATCGTAGGCAGGCAACGCATCGGTTACGAGAATGGAAGCTGGAATGAATGGTATATGCTTTTTCAAAGCGGAAAAGATGGATGGCTTGCTGATGCACAGGGGTTTATCATGGTTAGCTTCGAAGACCGAGAATTCAATAATTATCCTGCGCTCGGCAAACTCGTCCCGGGTGCAATAATTACGGTAGGTAAAACAGAATATACCGCTGACGATGTAAAGCAAGTTACCTGCAAAGGAAGCGAAGGCGAACTCCCTTTTAAATGTATTGTTGGTAGAAAATCTACTAGCATCGACTTTCACTCTACTGGAAGTAAGTTTTGTAATATTGATTATACCCATGATGAAAAGCATATTTTCGTTGGTAAATACATCGACATCGAAGAACTCAAATTAGAAAATCAAAGACAGGTCGAAGGTTGGTAACAGTGGCAAATCCAAATTCTCCTCATGTAAAAACATTTAGCTGTCCCAATTGTGCTGGCTCTGTAAACATTCGTGCCATTGGTAGCACTATTAACGTTGTCTGCTCTTACTGCTCTTCTATCATCGACACCAATGATGAAAACTACAAAGTAGTAGACGCATTCACTAATAAAGTCCAGCGGCGAACCATTATTGCCCTCGGACAACGAGGAGAAATTTTTGGCACTCTCTGGGAGACCATTGGTTATATGGAAAGATGTGACCAGAGTGGTCAATACGTCTGGAGCGAATACTTGTTATTTAACCCCTGGAAAGGCTTTAGATGGCTCACCGAATACGGCGGACATTGGTCTTTTGTAACTACTATCAAAGACCAGCCGAAAGGCAAATCAAGAAGTAATACCGAATTCGAAAAACCAATCAATTACCAAGACAGAGAATTTTTACTGTTTAATAAAGGAACGGCTAAGGTCACTTATGTGCTAGGAGAATTTTACTGGCAAGTTCGAGTGGGCGAACAAGTTGACCTCCAAGAGTTTATCGCTCCTCCTGAAATTCTAAGCATGGAATCAACCTCCGATGAAATTGTCTGGTCACTCGGACAATACGTTGAAGCAGAGATTATTCGCATCGCCTTTGAGGTTCCTGCTGATAAACCAATGCCTGTTCAGACAGGAGTAGCGCCTAATCAGCCTTCGCCTTACAATCCAGAAGATTCAGCAAAGATTCGAAAGTATTGGAAATACTTTGCCTATGCAATTTTACTCATTCATATTGGCACATGCATTGGTCATAGCCGCGAAACGGTCTACAAGGGACAATTACAATTTGCCGCTGGCGACAAAGAAAAAACAAAAGTAACTCCCCAATTTGAAATCAAAGAAAAAACAACAATTAATATTGAAATGTCAGCTCCAATTAACAATAATTGGCTCGAAATCGGTGCTGACTTTGTAAACGATGACAACGGGGAAACAGAAGAATTTGAAACCGGCATCGAATACTACACTGGAACCGATAGTGATGGAGCCTGGTCGGAAGGAAGCACTAGCACTTCTCGCTCTATTGAATCTGTTTCAAAAGGGAAATACCATTTAAACTTGGAACTCTCAGGACCACTCTTAACGCCTGCGAATTCTTCGACTCCACCGGTTACTGACCCGTTAGCCCCGGCAATTACATATCCAATCAATACTCCTCCCGTAATCGGGAAGGAGCCTGTAATTTTAAACATAGAAGTTAGAACAGGGGCTCTTATCTGGGAAAACTTCTGGAATGCTCTGTTATTTATTTCTATCTATCCAATTTTTGTCTGGTGGAAAAAGCGCAAATTTGAAGTTAACCGCTGGTCAGAAAGTGATTTTTCACCTTATGCAGTCGATGACTCCGGGGAGGATGATTCAGAATGAACCCAAAGAAATTTCTCATCTATGGAATTGTAGTTTGTGTTTACCTTATCGTCACAGGTATCACTCAATGGAGCTGCTCGGGAATGCTAAGCTCAGCAGGTAAATGGGGACCGAAAGGTCATAGCTCGTATCATAAATAAAATAAAATCAGGAGATTTATTATGGATTTAATCAGCTTAAAAAATATTATCAACGCCTTTCTTTATTCAGGAATTGGACTTATCGTTCTTGGAATTTCTTGTTATATGTTTGACAAACTTACTCCAGGTGAACTATGGAAAGAGATTGGTGAAAAGAATAATATGTCTTTAGCCATCACAGCAGCGGCAATGATTTTAGGAATGTCCATCATCATCGCAGCGGCAATTCATAGTTAGTCACGAGTAAGATGTCCTATGTTTTACTTTTTTCTGTATTCATAATTGCAACCTGTGGACTTGTCTATGAATTAATTGCAGGCTCTCTTGCGAGTTATCTACTCGGAGACTCTATCACACAATTCTCAACAGTCATAGGTTGCTATTTATTCTCGATGGGGATTGGTTCCTTTCTTTCGAAGTATATACGTCGTAACCTCATTGGGATATTTATCCAAGTTGAGCTTTTAATTGGACTTGTAGGTGGATTTTCAGCGGCTATTCTATTTTTATCGTTCGAGTATGTCGCTTCTTTTCGAACACTTCTTTATGCCATGGTTTCCATCACTGGCACACTTGTTGGTTTAGAAATTCCTCTCATGATGAGAATTTTAAAATCCCACTTCGAATTCAGTGATCTTGTCTCCAAAGTATTTACCTTCGACTATATCGGTGCCCTTTTTGCTTCCCTACTCTTTCCCCTTCTTTTAGTTCCGCATCTTGGTCTTGTGCGAACTGCTTTTTTATTTGGAATTCTAAATGTATTAACCGGCATCTGGACTCTTTATCTTTTTGAAAAAGAAATTCCCTGGCTTAAAACTCTTAAGCTTGCCATGTTCATAGGCTTACTCTCATTACTCGCTGGATTTGTTTATTCGGACAGAATTCTTGGATTTGCGGAAACTGCCAGTTACCCCGACAAAGTGATTTATTCAAAGTATTCCAAGTATCAAAGAATTGTTCTCACAAAAGCAAACGATGACTTTCGATTATTTCTAAACGGCAATTTACAATTTTCTTCTCGTGACGAATACCGCTACCACGAAGCACTGGTCCACTTTGGCCTTGCTGGAATTTCAAATCCAAAACGTGTTTTAGTTTTAGGTGGCGGTGATGGACTTGCCGTAAGAGAAATTCTAAAATACAAGACAGTCGAAGAAATTGTCCTAGTCGATTTAGATCCCGAAATCACAAATCTATTTTCTAAACACGAAGCCTTAACCGATCTAAACGGCAAATCACTGTCATCCTCTAAATTAAAAATCTATAACGAAGATGCATTTCTCTGGCTTAAAACAAACGAGACTAAGTTTGACTTTGTAGTTGTTGATTTTCCAGATCCGAGTAATTATTCCGTTGGTAAGCTCTATACAAATTCTTTCTATCGACTTCTAAAAAAGGCGATTTCAGAAGAAGGCGTTGGTGTCATTCAAAGCACTTCTCCTTATGTTGCTAAAAAGACTTTTTGGTGTGTGGATAACACGCTGAAATCGGTAGGCTTTCAAACTGTTCCCTATCACGTCTATGTTCCTGCCTTCGGAGATTGGGGATATATTTTAATTTACAATTCCAAATTTACAATCCCAAATGAATTTCCCTCTGGCCTAAAATATATCAATGGTGAAATTGCTAAGACTCTTCCTGTTTTTCCGAATGATATGGTCGTCTCTTCTAAAGAAGTGAATAAATTAAACAACCAGGTTCTCGTCCGACTCTTCGAAGAAGAATGGGAAGATTACGCGCATTGATTTAGTTTATGTATAACAGAAAAGATTTTTTAAAACTATCTTCTCTCGTTGGCTTAGGTGCGTTATCCGCTTACTTTGGGGGAAGAAAATTCTTCTCTTTTAAAGAATATGATTTTCCCGTAAAAATTTCTGGAGCTAATTTTAAAGCAGGACATTTATTAAGGGAAGGTATCAGTGAAATTCCTAAAGATATAAAAGAAATCGAAACTGTCATTGTGGGCGGTGGCATTGCCGGATTATCCGCTGGATGGTATTTATTAAAAAATGGATATAAAGATTTTTTGATTCTAGAAATGGATAATCATGTTGGCGGAAATTCTAGCTCTGGAGAGAATTCTACTAGCCAATACCCCTACGGCGCTCACTATGTTCCTCTTCCTGGGGAAAATGCAAAGTATGTGCGAGAACTTTTTGAAGAACTCAAAATTATAACGGGATATAAGAACGGTTTACCGGTGTATGATGAATTTTATCTCTGCGCCGATCCAAATGAAAGGCTTTACTTTCAAGGACTCTGGCAAGAAGGTATTATTCCTGCTCGCGGAATTCCAGTAGAAGATAAAAAACAATACAATGAATTCTTTGGTTTTGTAGAATCTCTCAAAACTAAAAAAGGAAATGACGGCAAATTCTTATTTGCCATTCCAATTGAATTTAGCTCAAAAGATTCAGAATATCTAGAGCTCGATAAAATCAGTATGCTTGACTTCATGAACAAAAGAGGTTGGACTTCTAAATATCTGCATTGGTATGTAGAATATAGCTGTCGGGATGACTATGGTGTTTCTCATTCCAAAGTCTCTGCCTGGGCGGGCTTACACTACTTTGCCTCCCGCGCGGGTAAAGCTTATAACGCCGACTCTCAAACAGTTCTTACCTGGTCTTCTGGAAATGGATTTCTCGTAAACAAGCTAAGAGAAATAAACCTGACTCAAATTAAAACAAATACCCTAACCTATCGCATTGAGAAAAGTGGGGAAAGGGAATTTTTGATTGATACAATAAATCCTGAAAACAAAGCTACGACTCGATACAAAGCAAAAAAAATAATCTATGCTGCCCCCCGCTACTCTGCAAAAAAAGTAATCCAGGGTTATAAAAATGATTCTGCGGATACTCTTGATTTTTCTCCCTGGTTGGTTGCCAATATCACTCTCAAGCAAAAGCCTTCTGGAAATGGAGTTCCTCTTTCCTGGGACAATGTAAGCTTTTACAGTCGTTCTCTTGGTTATATCGTTGCCAACCATCAAGATTTAAAAATAAATCGCAAAGAAGTAGTGATTACTTATTATTTGCCACTCGATGAAGGCGATTTAAAATCCGAAAGACTAAAAGCATTTAGAAGAAGTAAAGAAGACTGGATCGAAATGATTCTTCCTGACATAGAAAAAATGCACCCCGGGATTACAAAAGAAATTACAGAAATAGATCACTGGATTTGGGGGCACGGCATGGTTAGCCCCGGAATTGATTATCTCTGGAGCGAAAAGAGACAGGCTATGCTTAAACCATTTCAAGGAATAGAATTCGCGCACTCTGACATGAGTGGAATTTCCATTTTCGAAGAAGCCCAATACCGCGGCTGCGAAGCAGCAAAAAGAATACTTTTAGGTTGAATAAGATTTGCCACCGAGGCACAGGGACACGGAGGAAGAAATGAATAAAGTAACGTCCACTAACTGGCTTTATAATAAAACTTTTGATTTGGTGTTTATTTTATCGCCTCCTTTTCTTGCGGTTCTTTTTGTTTTATTGTTTGCGGAAAGTTTTGCGGCTACGGATATTTTACCTCTTTGGGCTTGGGTTGTATTTGTATTGTGTATTGATGTCTCCCATGTCTATAGCACACTCTTTAGGACTTACTTTAATAAAAAAGAATTCTCTGAAAATAAAACTCTCTATACAGTTCTGCCTTTGGGCATTTTTTTTATAGGGGTGATTTTACATATGATAGGAGCTCCTGTGTTTTGGAGAGTGCTTGCTTATTCTGCTGTGTTTCACTTTATCAGGCAGCAATATGGTTTCTTAAGACTCTATTCTAGAAACGATAACGAATCCACTCTGTCTAGACGAATTGACGCTTTACTCTTATATACCTCTACTCTCTATCCAATCATCTACTGGCATGTAAATCTTCCCCGCAATTTTCGATGGTTTACTGATGGAGATTTCTTTATTGGACTGCCCTCTATCTTTGAAGATATTTTCTTCGTATTCTATCTCGGGTTAATTCTAATTTACCTCGTAAAAGAAATTCGGAATTTTTATTTGCAGAGAAATTTTAATTTAGCTAAGAATTTAATTGTATTTGGAACTGCTCTTTCCTGGTATGTGGGAATTGTCTTATTAAATGGGGATATGATATTTACCATTACAAATGTAGTTACTCATGGGATTCCTTATATTTCACTCGTTTGGGTCTACGGGAAAAAACAAGCGGATAAGGATAGTTCTGTGCTCATTTTGGAACAGTTTCAGTATAAAGTTTTTTTCTCAAAATTTTCATTTCCTATTTTCATTCTTGCTCTTCTAGTGATTGGTTATATCGAAGAAGGACTCTGGGCGGGCTTTGTCTGGCGAGAGCATTTAGAAGTATTTGGACCTTTCGCAAACTTACCTGTTATCCGCGCGAAAGATACTTTGAGTTGGGTAGTTCCCCTCCTTACTCTTCCGCAAGCCTCTCATTACGCACTCGACGGATTTATCTGGAAAATACGAGACAGTGAATCCTACTGGTATAAACTTTTTTTTAAATAGGAATAATTCGTCATTCCCGAGATTTTCAGTCGGGAATCTCAACATCTTGAGACCCCTATTTAAATTTTAGAGGTGACATTGTTCTTTGATAGTATAATTTCGTTTTGATATATGCTGAATTTAATATTCATTTTACTTCTACTTTTTTTTCTTTCCAATTGCTCTACTTTTTTAATGGGAAGTAGACCTGTGGCAAATCAGAATATACCAAAAGTAGATAAAGATATAACTTATGAGCTAATTGGTTGGAAAGACAAAGAAAATAAAATCAAAGCCACAGAAATTCTAAAGGCTCTACATAGAGCCGAGAAATTTAAAACTATCTCTCATTTCGTAAAATCGGATTCCGAGTGGAAAATTCAAATTATCCTCGACGAATCTCCCCAGCTTGCTATTTTACTCGGAGAGCCAGTTCAGCCAGTGTCCTGGGTTGCCGAAAAAAGACCGGGACGTTATTCGCTTTATATATTAAACCGTGTTCTATCCGCAGCTACTCGCTTAGTGATTCCAGTCTTTCAAGTAAAAGAAGAAATTATTACCTTTCGAGTCTGGAAACAAAATGTAAAAAAAGCAGAGTATTCTTATCCTGTTGAGACTATTCGGGCTTTTGGCTGGATTTCTCTCGCTCTTACTTTTTTTGATGATAAAAAAGAAATAGAAACGATATATTCTGATTATGCGCTCTTGTTTCTAATTGATTCGGAGAAGAACTATGAATAAAAAAATATTCTTATCTCTAATTGGATTTTTATTCAATCTAATAAACTGCGCAGGCATTTACAACGAGCCTGTCTTTATAAATAAACAAAAAACTAATTCAATTCAAAAAAACATTCGCTTAGAATTCACTGGATTTTATTTTTATGAAAAAGAATTAAACTTATTAAAATCAGAAATTTTAAATTCAGGATTGAGAGAAAATGCAAACTCCCCCATTTTACTAGAAGTCATTTTAGAAGAGAAAGAATATTTTTACAAATATAAATCACTGCATTTCGTAAACTTAATAGCCAGTCTATTTACTGCTGGTATCATTCCCTATTACACAATCACTAAACATGAAATCACCTATCGCGTTTCCGAGGGGAAAAAAGAAATTAGCAGTTCCAAACTAGTCTTAGAATTAGACCAGCTTAGAGGTTTATCCCTATTACCCATTACTTCTTTCTTTTGGCCTTCTTCTGCTTTTGATAAATCTATTCTGGACTCATGGAAAATGCGAGGAGATACAAAATGAGACTTCTCAACTGGGTATTTATTATTTGCCTTACCTCTTTTATTCATTGTCGTATTATGCAAAGAATTAGCTCCATTCCAAAAGATAGCATTTTAGAAACGATTCAAATAGACGGAATCGAAAGAAAATACATTGTATATCTTCCGAAAACTAAAATTCAAACAAAAGAAAAAATCCCACTTTTATTAATGCTTCATGGTCGATTTGGAAGCGCAAAGCTTATGATGGAAGGTTACAATTTGAATGCGATAGCCGACAGAGAAAGATTTGCTATTCTTTATCCCGA
>Ga0075156_10000388_pt1 | contig 22564 bp, 43 predicted proteins | sample JI81AbrownDNA_FD_70966 | JGI IMG/M metagenome (GOLD analysis project Ga0075156, IMG submission 70966) | Wastewater effluent complex algal communities from Wisconsin, to seasonally profile nutrient transformation and Carbon sequestration -... | ecosystem: Engineered > WWTP > Effluent > Algae...
GGTCCTGAACTCACTGCGCTCAACCGCCTGGCCGAGATCCATGACGCCCAGTTCAAGGTCGTCACCGTGACCGAAGCCGAGAAGGCACTGGCCTACATCGAAGAAAAGGTAAGACATGCCGCACGCCCTGTCACTGCCGGAACAGTGTCGTGATCACTGGTACGGACCGTCTTACAGCAAACGAAAACGATTGCGGTGGGCGTACTCACCGAATGCCTGGGCTCGACGTTGTAGAGCCCTCGCATGAGCCGCCGCTGGCGCCGCAACCAGCGCTTGAAGTGCTGGTGTGGCGGCTACTGGTTCCCTCATCGGCGCGGCGGTGGTGCCTGTGACTTCAGTCCCCGCGCCGACTACTACCAAGCCCTTCGTGCCGGGTTGACCCAGGCCGAAGCCATGACCCTGTTGGCTATCCATGTGCTGGAAGCCATGTTCCCGATTGGAGAGATCTCTTGAAGCTGACCAACACCATCCGCGATGCCTTCATCCGTGCCGTGATGGACGACGTGCCCTTCGTGGACCACAAGGAAACCATTCGCAAGGCCGTCCTCGAAGACGCGTTGCTGCAAGCGCCGGCCTTCGTCCGCAAAGCCTGGCCCGACGAAGACATGCGGAGATGGTTGGAAACAGCGACACCCTACTACGGCGGAGTCAGCGTCACGATCCCGTACAACGGCGGCTGGGCTTCAACCTTCGAAATAACTCCCGGCAACCGGGCGGCTCTCGAAGCGCTCGTCAAGAAGAAGGATCACGACGAAGAACTGCGCGCCGATCTGCACGCCAAGATCAAGGCCGTCGCTTACTCCGTCTCCACGCGCAAGGCCCTGGCCGACGCGCTGCCTGAGTTCGAGAAATACCTGCCGGCCGACGACGCTAAAGCGATCCGTACGCTGCCCGTCGTGGCCAACGTGGTCACGGACTTCATGAAGGCCGGCTGGCCGAAGGAGCAGGTGGCGTGACCCGAAGCCCTGCCCCTTCTGCGGCAAGACCGAGATCGTCGTATTCGATGCCAACGTGATCGCTGAAATCGACCGCGACAGCGATCTCTGGGCCGACGACCCGACGTACGCCGCGGTCTGCGACTTCAACAACAAGGGCTGCGGTGCTTCCGGAGGCTATCGGGAAACTGAATCCGAAGCCATCGAAGCCTGGAATCAACGGAGCCCTGCATGAACACCCGTCCTTTCCGCACCGAATATTTCACCGACGCGAACCACTCATCGTGCTCGTCCGGCCACTCGTGCTCTGAACAAGGCGCAGTGCGCGGCGCGGTGGTCCGCGTCTTCATGCGGCAGTACAGCCTGGCGCGTGTCTTCCACGAAGGCATACCGCTGTTCTCCATCCGCCGTAGCCGCAGCGGCGTGCAAGTGAGGTACGGACGGTCATGAAGCACGCCTTGGCTTTGCTGGCGATGCTGCTTGTTGGCTGCAGCGATTCGTACGTCACCAGTCACATGGTCCAGCAGAGTACCAAGTTGTGTGGTGAAGCGGGCCTTAAAGAACTGCGCGTAGGGCCCTTGTACATGGACGGGACCTCTGCGATTCAGGCCGTCTGCAACAACGGCGCCGCCATCGAGTGGCGAGACAGGACATCGAGATGAAAAACGACCACCGCCTGGGCTGGCCACCGGCCCTGCTCGCCATGGACCCCGATCCGCGCACCAGCCAGCGCACACCGCCCAAGCCTCCCGTATCGGCCAAGGACGAGGAAGCGCGCCGTGCGCTGGACGTGAAGCTCGCAAAGCAGCTGAACACTCCGGAGCCGGTGTCGAAGCCCGTGCTGGCGTCGAAGCCGGACTACGTCGAAGTGGAGATCCTCGGCGTTAACTGGCGCAAGGGCGGCAAGCCGCCACACCCCGGCTGGTGGAACGCTGTAGGCGCAGAGTTCGCCCACCGTGAAATCGGGAAAGCGCAGGTGTGTTTCTCACGGTGGGATGGTGAAAGATGGACGATGTCTGTTGACCGCAGACTTTGGAGTTCGGCCTGCGAACCTTCCTCGCGTCGAAACCAAGAGCATGTCGTGTGGCGGGAGATCCAGCCGTGAAGGTCAAGGTCTCCGAAGCCACCGGCCCTGTGCTGGACTGGATGGTTGCCACGCTCGATGGATACACCAACCTGCGGGTCGGTGTCTTCTCCAGCGTGCTGATGCATCGGAGCGCAACAACAGCTACACCGCCAAGCTCAAGCACTTGCGGATGATCCACGCGACGGCCGGCGCGACCTGCTGGCGTTTCAGCGGTGGGTGGTGACCGGGCTCTACAGGGCGGTGCCCTGGGACCAATACGACCACAACGCGCGGCGTTCCGAGAGCCAGGACGCTGCGAGTGTGGAAGCCTTCTAACGCCAGCTTAAGCGGCGGCCGTAGGCCGTCCGCTTGAAGCGAAAGTTAGGCATCAACTTTTGGAGAACCGAGATGACGACAAAGGTTTACATCATTGAGAGCGAAGCCGGATGGGGCCAGAAGGTGGACGAAGTGAAAGAATTTCCTTCCGCCCAAGAAGCTGAGATGTTTTGCCGCGAGTACAACCGCAAGCACAACCCTCCCGGGCCGACGCCGGAGTGGTACATGTACGCGCACATGGAAGGGAAAGACTTCGGCATGCTGCGTTGATGCCTAACGGTGCCGGTAAGCGGCTGGCCGCAGGCCAGTCCGCTTGAGTGGCTGGGTTAGGCGTCAACAACGAAGACGAGGAACTGATGGCAAGCAACTTGAACAAGGCCGCAGAAGCAGCGGTTCGGGCGTGGTGCAAGAAGCACGGCAAGCCTGCTGAAGCGGTACGGCACATTCACCCCCGCGCATACGTGATCGGCCGCGCTGCGCCGATGTGCTTGGTGGTAACGATCCCGTGGCAGGACTCCGAGCCGCAATGCCAGGAGCATGACCGCGAATACCCGCTCGACGTACTGCACACGTTTGATGCAAAGCTGGATGCCGGCATGTGGTGCGCGACTGCATACGTGGTGCGGGGTGGGGTGCAAGAAACTGTGGCCGTGCCCTTTGACGCCTAACGTTCGAGGTGAGACGGCCGCAACGGCCGAGAAGGAGCAACGATGACCGACACGACTACCGCGCCCAGCGAGCCCGACCAGCCGTTGGGGCTCGTTTCGACCGAGGGGTTAGGCGCTGGTGCCGGAGCGCGTTACTGCTACAGCACCGATGAGGAAGAGTTCTACGGCGACTTCGACACGCGCGAGGACGCGCTGGCCGAGGCCACTGCAGAACTCGAAGGTCGTGACGAACCGGGAGAGACGCGCAAAGTGTGGACCGGCGTACAGAAGCCAGCGATGTACTTCCTGCGCAAGAGTACCGAACGGCTCGGCCGCGACTTCGCCGAACGCATGGACGAATGGCTGGCCGACAACATCGCGGCGGAAGAAGTAATCGTCGAAGTCAAGGACTACGCTGCGCTCGGCGCTGCGCTGCTGGACGCGCTGGAGCAGCACGCGACGTTCGACCGCTGGGCGGTGCACCAGGTGCAGGAGCACGAGGCCATCGTGCCCGGCGAACCTGAAGCGCCTAACGGGCTGTTGAGCCGGGTACGAGTCACTGAATCTCGTATCGCCTGACATCGGTAGCGTGAGAAGTGCAGCTGGGGAAATAACAGCTGTCTGTTGGTCGCAGGTTCGAGTCCTGTCCGGGCCTCCAAGCGCATTGCGCGTGTTCTTGGAGGCCCGGTAGCTCAGTGGTAGAGCACCAGACATCGTTCTCGTTTTCGTTCTGACCCTTTCAACTGCACTGGTCGCCCCGGAGCCCGCCTACACGACAGGCACGTACGGTAGGTGGGCTCTTCCTACACAGAAGACTGACATGAAGTGCTGGATCGTCCCTTCTTCGCTCTTCGTTCCTGGCCGGCTCATGTCGCCCGTCCGAATTCTTCGGGAGATCGAAACGGCGAAAAACCGCAAGCGCAAGCTTGAAGCAGAACTTGCAGCTCTGCCGGCGAAGATCGAAGCACTCGAACAAGAACTCGTTTCATTGGGGGAGGAATACAAACCCTTTGAAACGATGGAAAGGAACTCTGATGTCACTCGCTGACAAGGCCATGGTCGTCACACTCAGCGTCAGCTGTTGGACGGCCCGCAAGCAGGACAAGAAGGTCGCTGAAGAGGTCGAGCAGAAGCACGGCGCAACCGACGCCGGCCGCTACAACAAGCTGCTGATCGACAAGCAGCACCTCGATCCGCTGACCAGCATGGCTGGCCGCATCCGCCAGAAGCACTACGACCTGACCCTGCCCTGGCTGGACAACGGCGGCCGGCTGCTGCCCTCGAAACTGTTCACCAAGTACCAGCAGGAGATCGGCCTGCTGAAGGACGAGTACCGCCAGCGCGTCGATTCGTTCATCCCGCTGTACGACACCCAGCTCATCAACGCTGCACGTCAGCGCCTGGGCACGATGTACGAGCCCAGCGACTATCCGCGCGGCGAGATGCTGCGCCGCAAGTTCTCGGTCGACATCGACATCATCGCCGTGCCCCAGGCCGCGGACTTCCGCGTCGAGGTCGGCGACAGCGAGCGCCGGCGCATTCAGGAGGAGATCACCGAGCGCATGGAGCAGCGTCAGAAGGAGGCGATGCTCGATGCCTGGGCTCGCGTGCGGCGCGTGGTGTCGACGATCCATGCGCGCATGAGCGCGCCCAAGACGATCGTCCACGAGTCGCTGATCGACAACGCGCAGGAGCTAGTGCAACTCCTGCCCGGCCTGAACATCACCGATGACCCGATGCTGGCCGAGGTCACCCACGACATCACGAACAACCTGCTGGTGGACGTATGGAAACTGCGCAAGAGTGCGACGACCCGCAAGGCGCTGGCCAAGGCGGCGGAGACGATTCTTGCGAAGATTCCCTCCGCGCCCGATTCAACGCACTGAGCAAGCGGGATCAGAGTGCCATCCTTGACAAGCACCGTGACTGGAACGTCGACCATGAGTGGTACGAGTTCCAGTACGACATGTTCAAGGAAGCCATGATGAACCGAGGCTTCTACGTTTATGACATTCGGTTCTCTGGCTTCTGCTCGCAAGGCGACGGCGCGTCATTCAGCGGACACGTGCATCACTTTTCTGCGTTTTGGAGTGCACACGGGATCACTTTGCCTCTCGTGAAAGAGATACTTGATCAAAGACATACAAACACGATCAGTCTGCAGTGCGTAAGAACTGCAGGCGTGTACGCCCATTCGGGGATGATGAACGCCGAGGACGATTTCCATGTGGATGATCCCACCTTCGATCATCCGCTCGAACGAGCTGCATGGGGAATGAAGAAGGTGGCAGCTGAGCAGGAATGGACCGACTTCGTTGCACGCTCAATCGTGATCTTCCGCGACCACGCCAACCAGTTGTATCGCGACCTCGAAACCGAATACGACTACCTGACCAGCGACGAACAGGTTCTCGAATCCCTTATTGCGAACGACCATCTGGAGCAAGCACTTGAACGCTACGAATCCGACAGCCCTGAAGAAGATCACGAAGGCCAGGACGCAGCTCCTGTTCAAGAACTTCTTCTTCGGGCGCCTGGCGCTGTATCTGAAGCTGGGTGAGCGCTCCGACATTCCGACGCTGGCCACCGACGGCAAGCACGTCTACTACAACCCGCAGTTCGCGCTCTCGATCTCCGACGAGCAGCTGCGCGCCGAGGTGGCACACGAGGTGATGCACAACGTGCTCAACCACGGCACGCGTCGTGGCGGACGCGACCCGAAGCTCTGGAACATCGCAGCCGACTATGCCATCAACATCATCCTGCAGAAAGCCAAGTTCAAGCTCGGCTCGGACTGGCTGCTCGACATGCAGTACGACGGCATGTCAGCCGAGCAGATCTACGAGCTGCTGCTCAAGGACGCCAAGAAGCAGAACCCCACGTTCGTGCCGCAAGATCTGCTGCCGCCCGAGCCCGGCACGACACCGGTCGAGGCCAAGCAGCTCGAACGCGAGTGGCAGATCGCCACGATCCAGACCACCATCGAGGCCCGGCGTGCAGGCAGTGTGCCCGCTGGCCTGGAGCGCTTCCTGGACGAGCTGGTGACCCCCAAGGTGCCCTGGAAGGACGCGTTCAACCGCTTCCTTACCCAGACCACGCGCGACGATTACTCCTGGGCGAAGCCGAACCGCAAGTTCGTCTCGCGCGGCATGTACCTGCCGGCGATGCACAGCGAGGGCGCCGGACACATCGCTGCAGTGATCGACACCTCGGGCTCGATCACGCAGAAAGTCTTCACGGCGTTCATCTCCGAGCTGACCGGCATCATGGCCCAGGTGCGCCCCGACAAGCTCACGGTGGTCTCGGCCGACGCAGTCGTCAACCACGTGGACGTGTTCAGCCGCGGCGAGCCGATCGAGGTGTCAATGCACGGCGGCGGCGGCACGGACTTCCGTCCGGCGATCGACTACTTCGCCGACGATCCGCCGGCCGCGCTGGTGTACCTGACGGACCTCTATGGGCCGACGGGCGACGCTCCAAGCTTCCCGGTGCTGTGGTGCTGCACGACAGGCAAGGTTGGTCCTTGGGGGCAGACGATCGAGCTGGAGGTGGACTGATGAACTTGCCTGAACCTGACCTCACTCTGCCCTCTGTCAAACCAGATGGGCCAGACGGAGCGCACTACTACCGGGCGAGCACGGTTCAAGCCTTACTCGCCGGTAGACGCGAACAGTGCATTACCGTATGTGAACGCCTTGGCCGGCAGTACAAAGACGAGCCGGGAGCACACGCTTTAGAGCGAGCTGTGAATGCAATTCGTCTGGAGGTGGATTGATGGCCCTCTCCTACGACGAGCGCATGGCCGTCGGCACCTTGCGCAAGGCATTGATCCGCTCGGGACGGCACGACGAGATCATCGCCGCGTTGCTCAAGGATATGCCCAGACACATCGCTGTCTCGGCGCTACAGGACCTGGCCAAGAACCTGAATCAGATGCTGGAAATCACCCGGGCTTTCCAACTGGCGGCCAAGGCTCTATCGTCTAAGATAGACGATCAGAAGACGCAAGGAGAGCCCGATGGCCGTGACTAGTTGGTCGCACAGCAAGCTGACCGATTTCGAGAAGTGCAAGTTCCTTACCTGGCTCAAGCACGACCGGCGCATCCCCGAACCTGAACGCCCTCTGCCGCCCGGCAAGTCTGAGCACGCGAACGACCGTGGCTCTCGCGTGCACGACAGCTGCGAGATGTACGTCAGCGGCCAGAGTGACGACCTGGCTCCCGAAGCCGCGCTGCATTTCGGGCCTGAGCTGGATCTGATGCGCGTGCTCTTCGAACAGGGCCATGTCTCGCTCGAAGGCGAATGGGGCATGGACAAGGACTGGGAAGTCGCCGATTGGAAGAGCGCCTGGCTGCGGCTCAAGCTCGACGCCGCGGTGTTCCTCGACGACGAGGCCGTGGTCATCGACTACAAAACCGGCCGCAAGTTCGGCAACGAGGTCAAGCACGCCGAGCAGCTGCAGCTCTACGCACTGGTCACTGCGCTGCGCTACCCGCACATCAAGCGCATCACGGCCGAGCTGTGGTACCTCGACCAGAACGAGACCACGCGCATGACCTTGACGCGCGACCAGGCGCTGCGCTTTCGTCTCGGCTTCCACAAACGCGGCACGGCGTTGACGACCTGCGACGACTGGAAACCGAACCCCAGTCGCTTCGTGTGCAAGTGGTGTCAGTACGGCCCGTGGAACGGTGGCCAATGCGAAGTGGGAGTCCGGTGATGTGAAAGACCTTCCGCCCTTCGCGCGACGCGCAATACGCAAGAACGTGTGTGATCGGTACGGCGGGCGCTGCGCGTACTGCGACATCTACGTCGGCATGAAGGGCACGGTCGATCACTACGTACCTCAAGCACTCGGCGGGCAGCACCAGCCGCACAACTTGCGGTGGTGCTGCATCTCCTGCAACAACCTGAAAGGCGATATGTCCCCCAAAGACTGGGAGGCCAAGAAACCTCCACGCGTTCAGCACGAGACCAAGCACGAGAAGCGCATCCGGCTGCTGTCGGGCATCGCGCAGCGGGGGTCTGGTGAATTGACGCTCGTACTTGGAATCATCGGGCTCAGTGCCTGGATCTTCGGTACGTGGTCCTTCATTAAGGCCGTTTCAACTACCTCTCCAAACCATGAATACAGCCACTGCGTCGAAGGCTACAAGTTCTACTACCAAACCCAGATCCTCGATGCTGAAGGCCGCGCCATCCGTTGTGAAGGCGTTCGATCATCAGCTGGAAAGCCTCTCACATAACGAGCGCACGCCGATCGTCTTCGACTGCTCGGACCCTGGCACGGGCAAGACCTTCGTGCGCATCATGGCCGTGGCCAAGCGCATCAAGCAGCGCAAGGTCCGCAAGATGCTGGTGCTGGCTCCGAAGACCCTGCTCGAAAGCGTCTGGGCCGAAGACTTCAAGAAGTTCGCACCGCATCTGCGCGTCGCGGTGTCCACGGCCGGCAAGCACGAGAAGGTCTTCAAGGAAGACGCCGACATCTACATCACCAACATCGACGCGGTGAAGTGGTTGGCCAAGCAGCCTAAGTCTTTCTTTGCCGGGTTCGATGAGCTGGCGGTCGACGAGTCGCCGGCCTACAAGCACCACACCAGCCAGCGCAGCAAGGCGATCAGCAAGATCTCGGTGCACTTCAAGTACCGCACGTGCATGACCGGCACGCCGAACTCGAACTCCATCACCGACGTGTGGCACCAGGTCAAGATCCTCGACGGCGGCAAGCGCCTGGGACCGACCTTCTTCGGCTTCCGCAATGCAGTCTGCGTGCCCGAGCAGGTCGGCCGCAGTCAGCACGCGATCCGCTGGCACGACAAGGAAGGCGCCGAGGAGGTCGTGTTCGGGCTGCTGAGCGACATCGTGATCCGGCACAAGCTCGAAGACTGCACCGACATCCCGGCCAATCACGAGTACACCCTGCCGTTCCGCATGGAGGGCAAGCACCGCAAGGCCTACGACCAGATGGCCGAGAGCGCGATCCTGGAGATTTACGGTACGCCGGTCGAGCGTGCCAAGGCGGTGCTGGCCAAGAAGAAGCTGATCCCCAAGGCCCACGTCACGGCGATCAACGCGGCCGCGGTTGCCACGAAGCTGCTGCAGATCGCCTCGGGCGCGGTCTACGAAGCCTCGAACTCCGACAAGTACCACATCATCGACACGTCGCGCTACGAGTTCGTGATGGACCTGGTCGAGCAGCGCAAGCACAGCGTGGTGTTCTTCATGTGGAAGCACCAGCGTGACCTGATGATCAAGGAAGCCGAGGCTCGTGGCCTGACTTGGGCTGTGATCGACGGCAGCACGTCGCAGAACGAGCGGCGCGACATCGTCAAGCGCTACCAGGCCGGCCAGTACCGCACGGTCTTCCTGCATCCCCAGTCGGCCGCGCACGGACTCACGTTGACTCGGGGCACGGCCGCGATCTGGGCTTCACCGACGGCGAACGCCGAGTTCTTCAACCAGGGCTCGCGTCGCGTGTACCGGATCAGCCAGAAGCAGAAGACCGAGACGATCACGGTGCTGGCGCAGGACTCCTACGAGGAGCGCGTGTACCACGAGATCCTCACCCCCAAGAACGGTCGTATGGCGAACCTGCTCGACTTGTTCTCTACGCTCTAAGGTGGATTGATGACTGCAGCCGAGACGATCGATTACTTGCACACCCTGCCCACTACGCATGCGCTGTGGTGGTTCATCGAGAACGTCACCGAGGACGACCCCATCCGCACGGAAGTGTTCTTCTACCTTCGTGAGCGGTTTCGCAGCTATCAGGCTGACCCGAAGGCCGAACACCGCTACGAAGGCGCGTGGCGAAAGTTGGCAGACGAAGCGGAGGTCGTCGTTGCACAGGAACATGTCCAGCGTGTGGTTCAACTCCGAGGCCACTGCGAATGAACGACGACCGAGAACTGCTTGAGAAGGCTGCAAAAGCCGTGAACAATGGCGCGTGGCACCCACTGACGCACGACACGCCAAATGGTGCGTGGAACCCCCTCACCGACGACGGCGACGCGCTGCGGTTGGCGGCGAAACTGGGCATCGACGTGACCTACAAAGCCTTCGGGGAAGACGAGGTGATGACCAGTGCCAGCGAAGATCAGTTCGAGGGCTGGTTCGCTGAGCCTTATGGTGATGACAAGCTCGCCGCTACTCGCCGCGCCATCGTTCGCGCCGCTGCTGAAATTGGAAAGGGGATGCCTTGAGCTGGAAGTCTGCCCTCGCCAAGTCGACGAAGCCTGTCGTCGAGTTCGCCCGCCCGGCGTTCACCCCGTACAAGGTGAACATGGCCAAGGTCGTGACGGTCGACTTCGAGACCTACTTCGATGTCGACTACACGCTGCGTAAGCTCAGCACCAGCGAGTACGTGCGTCACCCGTTGTTCAAGATCCAGATGGTCGGCATCAAGATCGGTGGCCGGCCGACCAAGATCTACGACGGCAAGAAGGGCACGGCCGCGCTGAAGGCGATCGACTGGACGACGCACTCGCTGCTGTGCCACAACACGGCGTTCGACGGCTTCATCATGAGCCACCACATGGGCATCGTGCCCTACCTGTACCACGACACCCTGTCGATGGCGCGCGGTCTGCACAGCAACGAGGTCGACGGCGACCTCGACAGCGTGGCCAAGTTCTACGGCGGTGCGGGCAAGGTCGAGGGCTTCCTGGAGAAGACCAAAGGCGTGCGTGACTGGCCGCCGGCGCTGTTCAAGGAAGGCGCTGTCTACTGCACCCAGGACAACGACGAGTGCCGGCGCATCTTCGAGCTGATGACGCCCAAGCTGCCGGCCGACGAGATGGAGTTGATCGACCTCATCATCCGCATGTTCTGCGACCCGGTGCTGAAGGTCGACATCCCGCGCGTCGAGGCCGAGTATGCCCGCGAGCTGGAGCGCCGCGAGAAGCTGTTCTACATCGCCGCCAATCCGATCGATCACGACATCGGTGGCATGTACTACGACGAGGCCTTCCACAAGAAGACGCTGTTGAAAGGTCCGAAGGAACGCGCCTACGAAGGGTCCGAGCGGCTGATGCAGATCGCCAAGCGCCTGATCGGCAACAACGAGTTCTTTGCCGAGCAGCTGCGCAAGCTGGACATCGACCCGCCCAAGAAGATCAGCCCGGCCTGGATCAAGCTGCCGCCGGCGCAGAAAGCTGAGAACCTCGACAAGAAGTGGGCCTATGCCTTCGCCAAGGACGACCTGGTGTTCGTGAACCTGCCCGACGACATCGACCGCTGGAAGGGCGGGCTCGACCAGAACAAGAAGAAGGACGTGCTGCTGATCGCTGCCAAGCGCATGCGCATCGAGAACCTGGTGCAGGCCCGGCTGGCGGTCAAATCGACCGGCAACGTCACACGTGCCGAGCGCTTCCTGGAAGCCGGCAAGGACGGCATGCCGCTGCCTGTTGGCTATGCCTACTCTCGGGCGCACACACATCGACTGGGCGGCAACAACAAGATGAACATGCAGAACCTCGCCCGTGGTGGCGAGCTGCGCATGTCGATCCTGGCACCCACCGGCTACAAGATCGGCGTGGCCGACTCCGGCCAGATCGAAGCCCGCGTCAATGCCTGGCTGTGGGGGCAGGAGGATCTGCTGCAGGACTTCGTGAAAGCCGACCTGGACCCCAAGGGACCGGACGCCTACACGAACTTCGCCGAGCAGATCTATTACAAGCCGATCACCAAGGCCGACAAGACCGAGCGCTTCGTTGGCAAGGTGTGCGTGCTGGGCCTGGGTTACCAGATGGGCGCGCCCAAGCTGCAGATCACGCTGGCCAAGGGCGCGCTGGGTGGTCCGCCGGTGTTCTTCGATCTGCAGACCTGCCACCGCATCGTCAACACCTACCGCATCAAGAACTACAAGATCCGCGACGGGTGGTCGGTCTGCAACGAGATCATCGAAGACATGGCCGCCGGTCGCCCTGGTGCGTACAAGTGCCTGTCGTGGGAGGCCGGTGTGCTGTGGCTCCCGAACGGGATGAGCCTCAAGTACCCCGGGCTCAAGAAGGACAGAAACGAAGACACCGGCTGGGACGAGTGGACCTACCAGTCCGGCGATTTTCGTTCGAAGATCTATGGTGGACTGCTCTGCGAGAACATCATCCAGGCGCTCGCCCGGATCATCGTGATGTCGCAGATGCTGGTCATCAACCGCAAGTACCGAGCGGTGATGACCACGCACGACGAAGTCGCTGCCCTGGCCAAGATTCGGGACGCCGACAAGTGCGTGGCTTTCATGATCAAGACGATGCGCACGCCGTTGGCGTGGTGCCCCGATATTCCTCTCGCCGCGGAGGGCGGTCATGCCCGCAACTACAGCAAGTAAAGCCGTCCTCAAACTCAACGGCCTGGTGCTGTTCAAGTACAGCTCGATCTACGGCTATGCCTTCGAGGTGTTGACGCAGAACGGTCGCGAACGGATTGCACACGGCGACAACGAAGAAGCGGTGCTGAGAAAGGCCGTCGATTATCTCGACGCGAAGGCGGTGCTCAGCGGCGTGCCGGTGAAGGTGCCGGGTGGCAACTACACGTCGAGGGCCACGAATGATGCACTCGAAGCCATGATGTACCAGCAATCCCGCGCCATGGAGCAGATGAAGCTCAAGTACCTTGAAGAGGAGCGAAAACAGCGTGTTTTCAATATCAGCCAATTCCCTACCTACGATTCGAACGTACCAGGCGGCGTACGACTTCTGGAATACGGCAAAGATCCAAGAGGGCCAGTTCCGGGCCCTGAACCCGAAGAGAAAGTCTGATACCTCGAAACGCGTCTGGTCGCCGGACGAGGGCAAGACGATCCGGCTCCGGCTTCATCACACCGACGTGGTCGAGTACACCGAGAGCACTGTGAGCATCACGTGCTACGACTCGGCCAGCTCGGTGATCTTCGTCGACGAGCTGGCGCCGCACGAGATTCAGGCGCGGAGGCACCGCGGCAGCATGTGGATCAACAGCATGCAGGCCCGGGAGCGCGCGCTGGTGTTCAACAAGACTGAGCGGGGCTACGAAGTCGATCCGAAAACTGTCATGCCTCAGTACCGCATTGAGGCCGACCGCAAGATCATCACGCAGGTCAGCAAACAGCTGAAACCTTTCCTAGACTACCGCGACGCACGGGCTGCACTCGAAGGCGCACGTTTGGCCACTCGCGTGATGCGTATGGCGCGTCACAGTCTTTGTGCGCTTCGCGACCACCATGCCAACCCTGAGCTGTGGCCGAGGCTCTACGACGAGACTCGCCATGTAGCCGCTGATGTGATGCGTCGCGAGATGGTCTGCTTCGAAGACGGCCTGAAGAAGGTGCCGCTGCCCATCGGCCGGCGCCCGACCAAGTCGGTCTACGACGGCTACAGCATGTTCCTTTAGTCTACGATCTATCCAAGATCGTGGTACGATTCATCCCAGCAAGGAGAACGACATGGTCGCCAAGACCAAAGCCAAGACCGCTCCGGCGCCCACCATGGGCGCGCTTATCGATTCGATCTGGGCCTCGCGCGAAGAGAAGCGCCGCCTCGAAACCCAGGTCAAGGAAACCGAAGCCACCATCGCCGAGCTGCAGACCCAGCTGATGGAGCGCATGGAAGCCGAGGGCACCGACAAGGCCCAAGGCTCGAAGGCCAGCGTCACGATCTCCAAGAACGTTGTCGCCAACGTCGAGGACTGGGACGCCTTCTGGGCCTACGTGATCAAGAAGAAGTACACGCACCTCCTTCAGCGCCGGGTCAGCGATCCGGCCTACCGCGAGCTGCTCGAAGCCGGCCAGAACGTGCCGGGCGTCGAGCCGTTCACCAAGCGCGCGCTCAACGTGCGCTCCCTCTAGCCTCTATCGGAGAACTACCTGATGGCTACCGCCAAGAAGACCGCCCCCGCCAAGAAGACCACCGCCGTCGCCACCCGTTCTTCGGGGGCCGTGTCCGTGCAGGACGCCATGAAGGCCCAGCTGGCGAAGCTGGCCGACAAGACGATGCCCGCCACCGGCGCGTCGATCCGCATCACGCAGGACAAGCAGTTCGCACTGCCCGACGGCACCAAGACGCGCGATCCGCTGACCCTGGTGATCGTCGACTTCCAGTCGATGAACCGCTACTACCCCAACGGGTTCGACAAGGACAACATCACGCCGCCGGCCTGCGCGGCGATCGGTGAGATCCCGATCAACCTGGTGCCCTTCGACGAGAGCCCGGAGCGCCAGGCCGACACGTGCAAGGAATGCCCGCAGAACCAGTGGGAATCCGATCCGAAGGGCGGCAAGGGCAAGGCCTGCAAGAACAGCCGTGTGCTGGCCGTGCTGCCGCCCGACGCCACCGACGACACGCCGATGTGGACCCTCACGGTGTCGCCCACGGGCATCAAGAGCTTCGACGGTTACGTCAACGGCCTGCAGAGCAAGCTGCAGTCGGCGCCGTTCATGGTCACCACCCAGGTGTCCTTCGACGACAACGTCGACTACCCGTCGCTGAAGTTCGGCGACCCCGCGCTGCTGGAAGACGCCAGCGTGTTCGCCAACCGCATCGACGAGGCGAACAAGCTGCTGACCGCGCCGATCGACTTTTCGGGCTACGAGGCCGCCGTCGCCAAGCCGGTCGCCAAGAAGAGCGCCGGCCGCGTGCCGGTGAAGCCGGCCGGCAAGGCCGCGGTCGCCCGCCGCTGAGGCCGGCATGACGGTCAGGAAGTTCTTGATCGGTCAGGCGCTGGATTCGTTCAGCGCGCTGAAGGACCACCTGACCGAGATGACAGAAGAAGAAGTGTTGGCTGCTCTCCAGCTGGAGAGCGCCACTCGCCGTCGGCCGTCGATCATCGATCGGCTGATTTCCCGTGCAGCTCGGCTCAACGAGCTGTCGTATGTTGCCAAACTCAAGGAGCAATTCCATGGCACGCACTCCCACCCCGAAAACCAAGGCTGAAGTCAAGGCGGCGAAGGCCGGTCTGAAGGAAGCGTTGAAGAAGTCCGCTGAAACGTTGGCGCCGTTCAAGTCCAGCGCCGTCGCGGCCGACAAGGCAGTGAATGCCGCGAAGAAGGTCGTTAGCCAGGCCGAGGCCGCGGCGCTGAAGGCCAAGGCCAAGCTGGAGAAGGCCATGGCTGCCTACGCCAAGGGCGCCGAGAAGATCCAGGCCAAGCTCGACGCCCTGACCGGCGCCGACGCCTGAGTACGCGGGCCGGCTTTTCGCCGGCCCATCTTCTACTTTCTCTGGGAGTCTCTGTGAAGAGCATCATGATTGACAACGAGACGCTGGGTACCACCGCAGACTCGGTGATCCTCAGCATCGGTGCCGTCAAGTTCGATCTGGCCACGGGCAAGATCGACGATGAAGGGTTCTACGTCTCCATCTCCGTGGACTCGAACATGGAGATGGGCCGACGGATCAGCGAAGACACGCTGGTGTGGTGGCTGAAGCAGCCGGCCGCAGCCCAACAGGTGTTCTTCGAGCCCAAGGAAACGCTGCGCACCGCCCTGGAGCTGCTCAGCGACTGGATCGGCACCGACGACTATGAAGTGTGGTCGAACGGTGCCGACTTCGACATCCCGATGCTGGCGCATGCGTACGCGCAGCACAGCATCGAGGTGCCGTGGAAGTTCTGGAACGCCCGCTGCTATCGCACCTGGAAGAATCTGCCGGGCGCGCGCAGCGTGAAGCTGTCCGACGCCGTCGGCACCAAGCACAACGCCCTGGCCGACGCCATGAGCCAGGCGCAGGCGCTCATCGAGATCAACAAGGCGCTGTTCGCAGCGAAGAAGGTGAAGGTGTGAGCGCGCTCAATGTCCAGGTCGGCGGGGACCACTACAAGACGATGAAGATCCAGCCGGTCGAGTTCATCCATGCCAACGCTATCCCGTACTTCGAAGGCAACGTCATCAAGTACGTGACCCGTTGGCGCAGCAAGAACGGGCTGGCGGATCTGGAAAAGGCCCGCCACTACATCGACCTGTTGATCGACCTGGAAAGACGCGCCGATGAGCCGCGGTCCTGAGAACACCTTCATCGCCAGCGTGCACAAGCACCTGGCGCCGGCTGTGTACTCAATGAAGAACCACAACGAGTACAACGGCGGCATCGCCGATGTCTGGTACGACGGCCCGCGGGGCGACCTGTGGGTCGAGTACAAGTTCATCACGGTACCGAAGCGTGACGACACGATGATCAACTTGGTCGGCGGCAAGAATCCGACCATCTCGACGTTGCAACAGCAGTGGCTCACTGACCGGCATCGTAACGGCCGCAACGTGGCTGTTGTCGTTGGGTGCAAAGACGGCGGGGTCTGGTGCATGCCTTGCGAATGGACCGTACCCATTACTGCCGCCGAGTTCCGCAGCTTGCTGCAGTCTCGACGGCTGCTCGCCGCGTGGATCAACGGGCTCACCTGCCGTGGATGAATCGTTCAAGAAGGGCCCATGCTGACACCTAACGAAACGCGCCAAGCAGCCGAGCTGGGCTGGAAGCTCTGCGATGTGTATGACCTGGCCAAGCGGCGCTGGCTGCTCACAGTCATGCCCGTGGACTTCCCTGCCCGCCCGGCACGCGCCGCGCAGCTCGACGTGATCATGCAAGCCAAGCAGCGCGTCAAGGTCGCCGTCAAGGCGCTCAAGCTCATCTCATCGTCTAAGGTCTCATGAAGAACTTCAAGCCCATGCTGGCTTCGCCAGCCGATCTCGACAATATCTGCTACCCGGTGTTCGCGTCGCCCAAGCTCGACGGCATTCGCGCGTCGGTGGTGGGTGGCCAGCTGCTCAGTCGCACGTTGAAGAAGATCCCCAGTCGATGGATCTTCGAGCTGTTCAGCAAGTCGGAGTTCGAAGGCTTGGACGGTGAGTTGATCGTCGGTGAACCGACTCACCCTGACTGCTACCGCACCACCGTCAGCGGCGTGATGTCGATCGACTCTTCACCGAACGTGACGTATCACGTGTTCGACTGCTTCATCGACCCCAGTGCACCGTTCCGTGCTCGGCGTGTGTTGGCCGACATGAAAGCGACGCACGTGCGGATGGAGCGCTTGCAGCACGCCACGCTGCACAACCGGCACGACCTCGACACGTACGAGGCAGAGCAAGTGGGCCTGGGCTACGAAGGCATCATGCTGGCCGATCCTGAAGCCGCCTACAAATTCGGCCGCGCCACCGTCAAGGGCGGCGAGCTGTTGAAAGTGAAGCGCTTCCTCGACTCCGAGGCTGTGGTCATCGGCATCGAGGAAGAGATGTTCAACGGCAACGAGGCGCAGACCAACGAACTGGGCCGCACGAAGCGCAGCACGGCCAAGGACGGCCTGGTCGGCAAGGGCACCATGGGCGCGCTGATCGTGCGCGACGTGAAGACCGGCGTCGAGTTCAACATTGGCACGGGGTTCACTGCAGCGGATCGGCTGAACTTCTGGTCCTGGGTCCACGAAGCCCCGAAAGCCCCGCCCATCATTGTCAAGTACAAGTTTTTCCCGGTGGGCGTCAAGGACAAGCCCCGCCACCCCGTGTACCTGGGGCTTCGGCCTTCTGGTGCTTGATCTACTGTCTCAAGGAGATTGACATGAAGCTCTACCGTGTTTCCAGCGAAGTGACCCTCGACAACGGCAAGGAGGCCGTCAAGTGGGCCGGTACGCAGTCCGGCGTGGTGGCCATCAAGAAGGAGTGGATGGCCGCTGGCATGAAGCGCAAGGAGATCTCGACCGAGGACATCGAAGTGCCGACCAAGAAGGACGAGCTGGTCGAGTGGCTCAACGAGCGCGGCGTCTGATCAACGGGGATAAGACATGCGGGTCTCTCGGTACGAAGCTATGGAGCGCGAGCTGACACCGGTCGCTCGCAAGGTGTTCGAGTGCGTGCCCGTGCAGGAGGCCTGGACGGCGTTCCGCATCAGTGCCGAACTGAAGCGCCAAGGCACGCCCAAGGACCGGCGCCTCATCGATTGGTGCCTGTCCTCGCTCATCCGCGACGGCCTGGTCACGCATCACCCGCTCAAGGATACGTACCAGAGGGTCGAACCTCGTGTCGTGGCTCTGAATCTTGTTCCGAAGGAACCCGAAGTGACCGCCAAGAAACCCAGTCCCATGGAACGCATGGCGGCGTTGGCCGAGCGTACGCGCCGGCTGTCGCTCGACCTGAAGGTGCTCGCTGACGACATCGACGCGGCCGCGGTGCTGATCGACGAAGAGATCAACGAAGCGGGTAACGACACCAAGAAGCTGCGCCAGCTGCAGACGTTGTTGAAGGAGCTGACTTGAAGCCTCTCTACATCTTCGATCTCGACGGCACGCTGGCGCTGATCGAGCACCGTCGGAAGTACGTATCACTGCTACCTGGATCAGCGGTCATGGTGCAGGGCAAGGCGGCGCTTTATGCCGGTCCCAACGAGAAGATCGAAGGCGACTACTGGATCGATTTCGGTCCGGGCATCGGCACGTACAGCTACCACCCCAGCGACGTGAAGTTCAAGCCGAACTGGTCGGCGTTCTTCGCTGCCTGTGTGGACGACAAGCCGAACGCGCCCGTCATCACGGTGCTGCACTCGCTGCGCTACGCTGCTGCGGATATCCGCATCTTCTCGGGACGCAGTGACGAGGTGCGCGAAGAGACCGTCACGTGGTTGACGACACACACCAACCTGCGGCCGCGCGAGCTGCTTGGGCCGATGCTGCGCATGCGCAAGCAGGGCGACTACACCCCCGACGAGGTGCTCAAGAAGCAGTGGTTCGATGAACTGTCGACCCACGACCGCATGCGCCTGATGTGCGTCTTCGATGACCGCGACAAGGTGGTCAAGATGTGGCGCGACGAAGGTGTCGCGTGCTTTCAGATGGCGCCGGGAGAATTCTGATGACCTCCGGACGCCGCTGGCTGGGCAATTCCTCTGCGTACGCTGTCGTCGTCGAGGCGCTCATGGACGCGGCCTACACGATCGATGAGCTGGTCGCGCTTTCGGGCCTGGCCTGGGCCACCACCTGGAAGTTCGTGAAGGCCATGCAGCGCCGCAGGCGAGCCTACATCGCCGTGTGGCGCACCGACAAGCAGGGGAGGTACACGAAGCCCGCGTACAAGCTCGGAACGATGGACGACATGCCCCGGCCTGCACCGAAGAGCGCCGCGTACCGGAGCACGGAAGTGCGCAGGCGCAGGCGCAAAGCTCTACTGGCTATGACACGATCCTATGACGAGGATCTATGACAAGCGCGTGCTTGGAATGGCTCCGTTGTGGATGTGGGCGGATGCCGCCATCGACGTTACTAACTGCTTCGTCTACCTCCTCTCGGACTTGACCGATGTGCGCGCAAAGCATCTTTGGTATCTGTCATACAGTGCTCGGGCGGTGTTCGCTTCTCTCGACCCAGACGAGTTGGCCGACGCCCGGGATGAGTTGATAGGCATGATCAAAGCTGCTTGGCTCCTGGCAGGCAAGTCATGAACTTCGACCACTACTTCGGCCCGGAGAAACGCGAGTATGACTTCAGCGGGCTCACGAAGCCGCTGTGCGAGTGCGTTCGTACTTACGCAAGTCGCACGTCAGACGGGCGGTACGAAGTGCTCGTGGTGCAGGACGAAACATCGCTCGGACTCGACACCGTGATCTACACCACCCTGGTCCCTCGCAGCGCGCAGGATGCAGCTGTCGAGATGGAGGGCTTGATCAAGGCCGCCAAGTTGTTGGCAGGCAAGCCATGAGCTTCAAGTTTGACTTCGAGAAGCTCACCATCCCCATCGGTCGGTGGACAACGGTATGGGCTCAGTGCATGGAGGACGGCTACACCCGCGAGATATGGGTCGGCACAGAGACCGAGTCGTGCCTGGTCGGGCACGTCGAGGGCAAGGAACGAACCATGGAGGCCGTATGCGAACTGATGAACATGATGGAAGCAGCCAATGTGCTGCGCGGTACGACCTGAGCAAAGTACCTCGGCCGCTGTATCTCCAATCCCTGGCTTGCGTCGCCTTTCCTACCCCTGACGAATGGCTGATCAGGGTCGGCGACAGTACCTTCTCGGTGACTCTCGCACGCACGCCTTGCACCAATGAAGCAAACCAGCTGGTCAACGAGATCCGTGACGTTCTCAAAGCTCATCGTGTGCTCGCAGGCACAGCCACGTTCTACGACGACTATGTACGCTAACTTCCTGCTTGGCTCTCTCGTCGTCACGGAGGCCGCGGCCGCACGTTTGGGACGTGCGCCGCTGGACCTGTTTGCTCGGCACGCGGTCAACGACCACGGCGCGCTGACCAAGGACGAGTTCACGAGCAACATGAAGTCGATGCGCTCGATGGGACGGATCATCTCGCGCTTCCCGGTCGACCCGACGGACCCGCAGTCCGGCTTCGTGCTTGTCGAGACCGACGAGTCCTGGCACGAGACCGTGGCGAAGCTCGAAGGTGAGTGATGCTCACGTCACAAGAGCGCAAGCTGCTCCGCGAAAAGATCAAGAGCAAGACAGCGTTCCGCTACTTGATCGAGTCACGTCTGCGGAACCATCAGAGCTGCGTCGTGCGTGTTGAACGTCCTGGCAATCACCGCGTCGTGCTCTCGGTCACACAGGAAGACCTCGACATCGCCCTGGCCCAACTCACTCTGCTTGGAGAACTATGACCCTCTTCTTTATGATCGCTCGGGCCATCCGTGCTGCCTACAAGGCGCTCCGCGCTGCCGTCGGCATCATGATCGTGCTGCATGGCACGCACCACTGGATTCAGGTGAAACGTGGACGAGCCCGCGGTCGTCCTTGAAGCGCTACGGGTCCTGGAGATGTGGATTCCAGTGGACCCGTCGACAGCTGTTCAGGTTGTCGCACTGCGGCCGGGCGACGTGTACGTCTTCAAGTACTCGAACTTCAAGGCGGGCCAGCCGCCCATCGACGCAGTGCTGACCTACGAACAGGTGCGCGGTGTGCTGGCCAAACTTGTGCTGAAGGGAGCGATCAAGTGACTCTGCACCAGCAGCTGCTGTACGACACCGTGAAGAGCAACATGTGGATGTTCCGCATCCTCGAAGGACACACCGGGGGACCGTTCATGTTCTGGGTTGGCGCCCGCTGCCACGTTGTGAGCATCGAAGATGTCCGTTACGTTCTCGCCCGACTTGTTCTCGAAGGTGTCAAAGTCAATGCCTCCCTTGACGCGTAAGAACATCGCGTTCATCGTGCTGCACGACAACCCGCAATGGGTGCATAGCCAGATCAGGCCGGACGAAGAGTTCACCGCGAAGATCCAAATCTTCGGCCTGGAGAAGACGATCGTGTTCAAGTACGAGGAGTTCAACACGTACAGGGCGACGTACATGCTCATGCGACTGGACGACCCGGTCAGGTGGTCAGTGTGGATCAGCGAGTTGATGTTCCCTTCCGAACAGGCACTTGAGCCGCCCTCCTTCTTTCTATAGGAACACCTCTTTATACCTACTACTTACTACTATTTTTCTTCTAATAAAAGAGAATGTAAGAATGTAAGAGTGTAAGGTATAGAGATGGAGGCCTTTCGGCCTCTTTTCGCTTTCAGCGAACGGTATGGGGCGCGGGGTCAGCGAAGCGCTTCGGCGTACAACGGTTTGCCCGGCAGCGCATCGACGATCGTCTTGCCGATCGGCTGGCCGAACGCGTCGATGGTCTGCTCGACCGCGGGCCCGGCGATGCTGTACAGGTCGGACTGCGCATCCACGCCGATCGCGCCCACGCCCAGCAGCCCGCTGCGCTCCACACCCCGCATCACCCAGTCGCCCGCGGTCATGCCCTGCATGTGCGACGGCAGAGACCCACCACCCTGCAGCAGACCCTTCGTGATGTCGCTGGCGATCATCACCGGCACGTACCACATGAACGCGCCCATCGGGGCCATGTTGCCGTAGTTCATCTCCTTCACCGCGCGCTTCAGGATGGTCTGGTGGAAGCTGTAGCTGAACTGCTTCAGGTGGAAGAACATCGAGTAGTGCGGGTCGCTCGACCACGCCGGCCGCTGTGCGGCGTTCGGCGTCAGCACCGCGCCCTGCACCCAGCGGCGGATCGCCTGGTGCACGCGCTCCATCTCGACTTCGGCCACGGCCTTGCTGATGCCCTTCTGCGCCGCCAGCGTGTTCTTGTCGGTGACCAGCTGGCCGTCCTGGTTGAAGGTCAGGTCGGCCGGGGTCAGCCCCAGCTCCTTGAGCCAGCGCGCGCTGTGCGCCTCGGGCAGCTTGGCGTGCCGCTGCAGGAAGTTCACCGCCGCCTGGGTGGCACCGACGCGCACGCCCCGGTTCCACGACTCCATGCCGTTGAGCCGGAAGAACGTGTCGTTGAGGCGCGCCGCCTTCTTACTCATGTACATCGACGAATACTCGTCGGCCACGTGGTGCGAGAACATGGCGGCGTCCACCGAGCCCACCGCCATGGCGAGCTTCTCCCACTCGTCGGACTGCCGCTCCTTGGGCTCCTTGCGCAGCATGTCGCCCCAGTTGGCGAAGACTTCCTTCATGCCGCGCAGGAACGTGTCGTACGCCTGCTTCATGGTGCCGCCCCGGGCCACCATGCCCAGCGGGTCGACCACCGACGCGAACAGCGTCAGCGGCAGCAGCCGCAGGTTCTGGTAGACCGTGATCCAGGCGGTGGTGTTGCGCCACGCCGAGCCGATGTCGCT
>Ga0075156_10000389_pt1 | contig 22446 bp, 24 predicted proteins | sample JI81AbrownDNA_FD_70966 | JGI IMG/M metagenome (GOLD analysis project Ga0075156, IMG submission 70966) | Wastewater effluent complex algal communities from Wisconsin, to seasonally profile nutrient transformation and Carbon sequestration -... | ecosystem: Engineered > WWTP > Effluent > Algae...
ACGACCCCGACGTGGCGGAAGCCGATGTATACGACGATGGGCCTGCCGACGCCGACCATGACGCCGAGGGCGACCTGGCCGATCGGGCTCCCGACGCCGACAGCATGAGGGAAGGCCAGTGAGCCGCACGATCGTCGAGAATCACGATGTTGCGTTCTTCGACCTCGACGGCGTGATCTATCTCGGTCCGATCGCCGTCGATGGCGCCGTCGATGGCATCGCCCGGGTCTCTGCCACCGGAACCCGGGTGATGTTCGTGACCAACAACGCCGCCCGCAGCGCCGGCGCGGTGGCCGAGCACCTTCGCGAGCTGGGGTTCCAGGCCGGGCCCACCGATCTGATCACCAGCGCCCAAGTGGCCGTCGAGGTGATGGCGAAGCAATTGCCGGCAGGCACCTTGCTGCTGATCGCAGGCACCGAGAACCTGGTCGCGCTGGCCGAATCCGCAGGGTTTCGCACGACAGCGACTGCGGACGACCGTCCGGACGCGGTGCTGCAGGGCTACAGCCCACACATTCCCTGGGGGTTGCTGGACGAGGCGTCCATAGCCGTGCAGCGCGGGGCCACGTGGTACGCCACCAATGACGACCGCAACCGGCCCACCGACCGTGGCCTGGTACCAGGGTTGGGAGCGCAACTGGCGGTGGTCGGCACCACGGTGTCGCAAGAGCCCATCGTGTTCGGCAAGCCGCACGCCCCGATGCTCGACTTCGCGGTGAAGCACACCGCTGCCCGGCGTCCGATCTTCGTCGGCGACCGCATCGACACCGACATCATGGGCGCCAACCGGGCCGGCATGCCGTCCCTGCTCGTGTTCACCGGAGCGCACGGCAAGCGCGAACTCGTGGCCGCGGGACCGGATGATCGTCCGACCTACATCGGGTGGGACCTGCGCGCCCTGCTCGAACCGCCCCGGGTCGCCAGCGACGAGGGCGGGTCCTGGCGCTGCGGCCGGGCCGTTGCCCATGCTCGCAACGGCGTGGTCGCCCTCGAGGCTGAGCTGTCGACGCGGGCTGCCCAGTTGGACGCCCTGTGGGCGGTGGCCACACTGGCCTGGTCGACCACGATTGACGCGACGGACGCCCTGGCGCAGCTCGATCAACTGCCCTGATGTCCGCTGAGTTTTCGGCCGGCTCTCCCACCTGCTGGTTGAGCCTGTCGAGATCGTCGCGTCGCGACGGGTGCACTTTGGACTGGACCTGATCAGCCGCTGTTTCGACAGGTCGGCCGATCTTTCAGACTTAGCTCAACTAGTGCCTGAGCACCCCCGATCGAGTCGAATCCGCCTTCGGCGCGGCGTCCGATACCGGGGCTTTCCGGTGTGCGTTCGACGGTATTCTCACCGGGACCGCGCCACCTGTGGCGCGCACGTTCAGGAGCAAACCGTGCCATCCAGTAGACAACCCACCACCGATCTGGCTTTCATCGCTGTGTTCGCAGCCCTGATCGCCGCCTTCTCCCTGGTGCCGGGCATTCCGGTCGGACCGGTGCCGATCACCCTGCAAACCCTCGGCGTCGCTTTGGCCGGCCTCGTGCTGGGTCCGTGGCGCGGGTTCGCCGCGACGGCGCTCTACCTGGCGGTCGGATTCGCCGGACTGCCCGTCTTCGCCGGCGGTGCGTCCGGGTTGGGTGTGTTGGCCAAACCCAGCATCGGCTATCTGCTCAGCTTTCCGGTCGCCGCCCTGGTGGCGGGACTGTTGGCGCGCTGGTTGAGCGGGCGCAACCCCCGGCTGAGGTTCCTCTGGCTGTTCCTGGCGGGGCTCGGGGCGTCGATTCTCATCATCCATCCGGCCGGACTGATCGGCCTGATGACGATTCTGCACATCGACTTCGCCAAGGCATTGGCGATCGACATCGTCTTCTGGCCCGGCGACGTGGCCAAGAACCTGGCTGCAGCCGCAGTCGCACTGGCTGTGCACAAGGCCTTTCCGGCCCTGCTGTCGCAGCGGGGTCCCGGTAGCCCCGCCTGACGTGATCTCGTTGGACGGGGTGTCGGTCCGGGTTCCGACTCTCAGCGCGAACGGTGTCGCGACCCTGCTGCGCGACGTCGATCTCGAACTGGCGGAGCGACGGATCGCTCTGATCGGCGCCAACGGCTCCGGCAAGTCGACCCTGCTGCGGCTGCTGAACGGGCTGGTCCTGCCCACGTCCGGCACGGTCGAGGTAGACGGCCACGACACCCGTACCGAGGCTGCGCGGGTACGTCGATTGGTCGGGTTCACCTTCACGGATCCGCTCAGTCAACTGGTGCTGCCGACCCCGCTGGACGACGTCGAGCTGAGTCTGCGTGCCCGGATCCGTCATCGCGGCGAGCGCCAGGCGGCCGCGCGCAACTGGCTGGCCCGCTACGGGCTGGCCGAGGTTGCCGAGCGCAGCATCTACGACCTCTCCGGCGGCGAGCGCCAACTGGCGGCGCTGGTCAGCGTGTTGGCGATCGAACCGGCCGTTCTGGTCTGCGACGAGCCGACCACCCTGCTCGACCTGCGCAATCGCAACCTCGTCGCGGCAGTGCTGCACGCGCTGCCGCACCCCGTCATCATCGCCACCCACGACCTCGACCTCGCCGCGCGCGCCGAGCGGGTGATCCTGATCGAGAACGGGCGGGTGGCGGCCGACGGCGACCCGTCCGTCGTGATCGACACCTACCGGCGGTCGATGGCATGAGACCTACCGATGCGCTCTTCGGCACCTATCGCGCGGCCGCCTCCATCTGGCATCGGGTCGGAGTCGGGTGGAAGTACCTCGTGGTATTGATCCTGACGGTGCCGCCGCTGGTGCTGCAGCAACCGTGGTCGACCGGCGTCGGCCTCGTGCTCGTCGTGCTCTGCCTGCTCACAACCGCGCTGCCGCTTCGGGCAACTCTGTTGCTGCCGGTTGCCCTGCTCGCTCTGCTGCTGGTCCTGGCTGTCTTTCAGGTGCTCATCGGTCAGCCCACTCTCGCGTTCGTGGTGCCCGGCAACATGCTGCTCGCGGTGCTGGCGGCCAGACTGCTGATCGTGACAACGCGGGCGTCCGTGCTGATCGATGCGCTGGTCGCCGCCGCCGAGCGCGTCCCCTTCGTGGACGGAGAGCGGTTCGGACTCTCGGTGGGAATCATGCTGCGCAGCATTCCGTTTCTGACCGGAGCCTTCTACGACGTCAGGGACGCCGCCCGCGCGCGCGGGCTGGAGCGGCACTGGTCGGCGCGAATCACCCCGGTGGTGGTGCGCGCGGTCGGCTTCGCCCAGGCCACCGGGGATGCCCTCGCCGCTCGCGGGCTGGGGGAGCACCGCCCACGGGACGACGCCCGGCTGCCGCCTCCGGTCACCCCGCAACCCTAGGATGACGTCGTGAGCTACAACGTTCCCGAGCCTCCCGTGACAGGTCACCGGGGGATCGACGACGCCCTGGCCGGGTTGAAACTCGACGGCCCGGTCGCCGACCACTCGGCGGGTTTCCAGCAGGTGCACGGCGTGTTGCAGCAGGTGCTCAACCCGGCAGCGGACCCAGCGGGAACGATCGAACCGCGAGCTGACCGGTTCGGCAAAGCCGAACCCGCCGGCCAGCAGCCCGACGTGGCGCGGTCCGCACCACGACCGGGTTCGGAGCAACTGCGACGGTGACCGACCGGCTCGATCACGCTCTGGTGATCCGGGGATTGGCGCGTTCCCGGTCGCAGGCGTCCGAGGCTGTGCGTGCCGGCCGGGTTTCGGTCAACGGCAGCACGGTCGGCAAACCCTCCAGCCCCGTCGCCGACTCCGACGCGATCGAGTTGACCGGTGCCGACCACTACGTCTCACGGGCCGCGCACAAGTTGCTGGGCGCATTGGACGAGACCGGGCTGGCCGTTCGCGGACGCGTGCTGGACGCGGGAGCGTCCACCGGCGGGTTCACCCAGGTGCTGCTCGAGCGAGGTGCCGAGGTGGTGCACGCGGTGGACGTCGGTCACGACCAGTTGGTGGCGCACGTTCGACGCGATCCGAGGGTGCGGGTGCACGAGGGTCTCAACCTTCGCGATCTCACCCTGGACCACTTGGATGGTGAACTCGTCGACCTCGTCGTCGGTGACGTGTCGTTCATCTCGCTGCGCCTGCTGCTGCCGCAGCTGCTGACCGTGCTGCGACCGTCCGGACGTGCGTTGTTGCTGGTCAAACCGCAGTTCGAAGTGGGTCGCGGCGGCCTGGATTCGCGGGGTGTGGTCCGCGACGACGCGGTTCGGGTGCGCTGCGTCGACGACGTCGCCGAACAGGCCCTGACGCTCGGTTGGGGGCAGGAATGGCGCGGGGTCAGCAGGACGCCGGGAACGTCCGGCAACGTGGAGTACTTCCTGCTGTTGCGACACCAGGAAACTGTCGTCCGGCCAGGTTAGGGTGATACTCGTGCCTGCCACCCGCTTCGTCACGGTCACCCCGCACGGGGGTCGGCCGGCGGCGCTGAGCGCCGCCACCCTCTTCATTCAGGGCATGACCGCGAGCGGCATCACCAGCCTGGTCAAGCCGGAACATCTCAAGGCGCTCGGCTCGGCGGGCGACGTGCAGCGACTCGGCCCCGACAACGGGCAAGACAGTGAGGTCGCGGTCGTGTTCGGCGGCGACGGCAGCATTCTTCGGGCTGCCGAATGGGCCATGCCGCTGGACATTCCGGTACTCGGAGTCAACCTGGGCCACGTCGGCTTTCTGGCCGAACTCGAATCGCACGAGACGGGTTCGCTGATCAGCCACGTCGTCGAACGCAACTACACCGTCGAGCAGCGCATGACGATCGACACCATCGTCTCGGATGCGACCGGCAGCGAACTGTGGCGCTCGTTCGCCATCAACGAGGTGTCGATCGAGAAGCTCGCCCGCGAGCGCATGATCGAGGTTCTGGTCCGCGTCGACGGGCGCGCACTTTCCCGCTGGGGCACCGACGGGGTGCTGGTGTCGACGCCGACCGGGTCCACCGCCTATGCCTTCTCGGCCAACGGTCCGGTGATGTGGCCCGACATCGACGCCCTCCTGCTGGTGCCACTTTCGGCGCACGCGCTGTTCAGCCGTCCACTGGTGATCGGGCCGAACTCCACGGTCTCGATCGAGATCCTCAACTCGGAGGAGAGCAAGGCCGTCGTCTGGTGCGACGGACGACGCACCACCGACATCGCCGGAGGCATGGTGGTGACGGCTCGGGTCGGTGAGCACCGGTTGAACCTGGCGCGCATCTCGGAACGCCCGTTCGTCGATCGGCTGGTGCGCAAGTTCGCCCTGCCCGTCGACGGTTGGCGCGGCGTGGCCGAGCGCACCCAGCAACATGCTGACTGAACTTCGCATCACCGACCTGGGCGTGATCGCCGAGGCCGTGCTCGAACCCGGGCCCGGGTTCACCGCAGTGACCGGCGAAACCGGGGCGGGCAAGACCATGGTCGTCACCGGCCTCTCGCTGTTGCTCGGCGCCCGGGCAGATCCCGGGCTGATCCGGCATGGGGCGTCCCGATGCCTGGTCGAAGGGTCCTGGCAGGTGGATGACGCCACCGCGACGGAACTCGCCGAACTGGGCGCCCAGACCGAGAACGACGAGCTGTTGGCCTGTCGACAGATCAGCCCCACCCGTTCGCGCGCACTGCTCGGCGGAATGGCGCTGCCGGCCACCAAGGCGGCCGACGTAGTCACGCGCTGGGCGACCATTCACGGCCAGTCCGAGCAGGTGCGGCTCGGCACGTCCGAGCGCCAGCGCGACGTGCTCGACCGGTTCGCCGGAGCCGGCCAGGCTGCCCTGCTCGCTGGTCATGCCGACACCTTCGCCCGCCGACGCCGGGTCGCCGCCGAACTGGCCGACCTGACCGGTGCGGCCCGCGAGCGAGCCAGGGAACTCGACCTGCTCACCTTCGGGCTCACCGAGATCGCCGCAGTCGATCCGCAACCAGACGAAGACCTGAACCTCGCGGTGGAGGCCCAACGGCTGCAGGCGGTCGACGACCTGAGGTTGGCGGCCCACGATGCGGGCGTTGCGCTGACCGGCGATGCGGATGCGTGGGACGACGCCCCCAACGCGCTGGGCCTACTGGCCGCAGCGCGCAAGAGTCTCGACTCGGCGGTCGTCGACGACCCGATGTTGGCGGCCATGGCGTCTCGGCTCGCGGATGCGTCCGCCGTCGTGGCCGATCTGGCCGCCGACCTGGCCAGCTACCTCGATCGGCTCGAGGCCGACCCGGCTCGACTGGAGTGGATCGCCGAGCGGCGCTCAGCACTGCAAGGTCTGCTGCGCAAATACGGGGCCTCAGTGGCCGAGGTGCTCGGCTGGGCGAGCGAGGCCGCTGAGCGCTCGGCAGGCTTGGCCTCCACCGATGAGCGCATCGCCGAACTGAGCGATCAGGTCGCTGCGCTGGACGACTCGCTGGCCGCCTCCACCGCAGCGATCAGAATCGGTCGTCTCGGGGCGGCTGATCAGCTGGCGGCCGCCGTGCAGACCGAACTGGCCGCGCTGGCGATGCCGCACGCCTTCCTCCGGTTCGACGTCTCGGTCGGACCGTTGACCGCCCACGGCGGCGATCAGGTCACCATTCTCTTCACCGCCAACGCCGGAGCGGCGCCCGCACCACTGGCGAAGGCCGCCTCGGGCGGCGAGTTGTCGCGGGTGCGGCTGGCGCTCGAAGTGGTGCTGGCCGCCGGCGGCTCAGGTCACACGTTCGTGTTCGACGAGGTGGACGCCGGGGTCGGCGGTGCCGTCGCGCTCGAGATCGGACGCCGGCTGGCGCGGCTCGCCGAGAGCTCCCAGGTGATCGTGGTCACCCACCTCGCTCAGGTGGCCGCCTTCGCCGACCGCCACTTCGTGGTCGCCAAGGCCACGGACGGGCAGGTCACCACCAGCGGCATCGTCCGGGTCGAGGCGGCCGAGCGGCTGGACGAGTTGGCACGCATGATGGCCGGGCTCGAGAGCTCGGCGAACGCGCACGCCCACGCTGCCGAATTGCTGGCGGCGGCAACCCCGGGCCACTGATCCTGCGCGCCGTTGTGCCGATCTCGGCATCGCATCAGGGTTTCGGGTTGAGGGCGGGCCTTCGCGTCCGGACGCGAAATCGTGCACCTAGCCGGGCCCGTGTGCCGATCTCGGCATCGAAACGGGCCGCTATCGCGTCGCGCGCCCGTTCGCCGATGCGCTGTGACGACCTATAGGGTGGAATCCCGTGGGGAACGGCAGCAGCACCAAGCATATTTTCGTAACCGGAGGCGTGGCCTCCTCGCTCGGCAAGGGGCTCACGGCGTCCAGCCTGGGCAGCCTGCTGGTAGCACGCGGTCTGCGGGTCACCATGCAGAAACTCGATCCGTATCTGAACGTCGATCCGGGCACGATGAACCCTTTCCAACACGGTGAGGTGTTCGTCACCGAAGACGGCGCCGAGACCGACCTCGACATCGGTCACTACGAACGATTCCTCGATGTGAACCTCAATGCCGACGCGAACGTGACCACCGGCAAGGTGTATTCGACGGTGATCGCGAAGGAGCGCCGCGGCGACTTTCTGGGCGACACGGTGCAGGTGATTCCGCACATCACCAATGAGATCAAGGACGAGATGCTGTCCATGGCCACCGGTGACGTGGACGTGGTCATCCACGAGATCGGCGGCACCGTGGGCGACATCGAGTCGTTGCCCTTTCTGGAGGCGGCCCGCCAGGTGCGACGTGATGTCGGCCGCGAGAACGTCTTCTTTCTGCACGTGTCGCTGGTGCCGTTCCTCGGCCCGTCCGGCGAGCTGAAGACCAAGCCCACGCAGCACTCGGTGGCTGCGCTGCGGCAGGTCGGCATCACCCCCGACGCGATCGTGTGCCGGTCCAACCGCGAGATCCCGGACGGGGTCAAGCGCAAGATCTCGCTGATGTGCGACGTGGACGAGGAGGCGGTGGTGTCGTGCGCCGACGCCCCGTCCATCTACGACATTCCCAAGGTGCTGCATGACGAAGGCCTGGACGCCTACGTCGTCCGCCGGCTCGGGGTCAGCTTTCGTGACGTCAACTGGACCAAGTGGAACGACCTGCTGGAGCGCGTCCACCACCCCAAGGAGGACGTCACCATCGGCCTGGTCGGCAAGTACATCGACCTGCCGGACGCCTACCTGAGCGTGTCCGAGGCACTGCGGGCCGGCGGTTTCGCCAACCACGCGAAGGTGCATGTGCGCTGGATCGCGTCCGATTCGTGCGAGACGCCCGCCGGCGCAGCCGCTCAGCTGTCCGATCTCGACGGCATCGTCATTCCCGGCGGGTTCGGCATTCGCGGTGTTGAGGGCAAGCTAGGCGCGTTGAAGTACGCCCGCGAGAACTTGCTGCCCACGCTGGGGCTCTGCCTGGGGCTGCAGTGCATGGTGATCGAGGTGGCGCGCGACCTGTGCGGGCTGGCGGACGCGGCCTCGACCGAGTTCGAGCCCGACACCAACGCCCCCGTCGTTGCCACCATGGCCGAACAGGTGGCGCACGTCTCGGGCGAGGGCCAACTCGGCGCCACCATGCGGCTTGGGTCGTACCCGGCCGAACTGGTGAAGGGTTCCCTGGTGGCGAAGCTGTACGCCACCACCAAGGTGGCCGAGCGGCACCGGCATCGCTACGAGGTGAACAACGATTACCGCGCCCAACTCGAGGCCGCCGGCCTGCGGATCGTCGGCACGTCGCCCGACTCGACGCTGGTCGAGTTCATCGAGTTCGACCCCGAGCGGCATCCGTTCTTCGTCGCCACCCAGGCCCATCCCGAGCTCAAGTCGCGCCCGACCAAACCGCACCCCCTCTTCGTCGGGCTGGTCGCGGCGGCGCTGCACCGCAAGCTGTCCGCGCGGCTGCCGGTCGAGGACGTCTGATGGCGGGGCCGCGGCTGCTCGGGCCGGGCGAGGGTGTCGACGTTCCGGCCCAGTGGCCGACCATCTCGCACCGGGTGCTCGGTGAGGGTGCCGTCAGCGACTACGTGGACGATGCGGTCGCCACCCCCGCCGGCGAACAGATGCATCGGCAGTACCTGCTGCATCCTGGCGCGGTGGCCGTGATCGCCCTCGACGAGGCGGACCGCGTCGTGGTCGTGCGGCAGTACCGACACCCGGTCGGCTTCCAGCTGATCGAACCGCCGGCCGGCCTGCTGGACGCCGATGGCGAGTCGTATCTGGCGGCCGCGCAGCGCGAGCTGGCCGAAGAGGCGATGCTGGCCGGGGACGACTGGCGCCTGCTGATCGACATGTTCACTTCGCCCGGCTGCAACACCGAGTCGATCCGGTTCTTCCTCGCTCGCGGGTTGCGGGAGGTGCCGCGTCCGGACGGATTCGTGGTCGAGCACGAAGAGCTCGATATGGAGATCTGCCTGGTGCCGCTGGCCGAACTGCTGGACGGCATCTACGCCGGAGCGGTGCAGAGCCCCAGTCTGGTGGCCGGGGTTCTCGCCCTCGAGGCGGCCCGGCAGGGTGGCCGACTGGACGGGCTGCGGCCCGCCGAAAGCCCGTGGCCCGCGCGAGCGGCGCGGCAACGTCATCTGGACGAGATCGCGAAGCTGGCCTGAGCGCAGATGGCTGGCGAGGCGGTCGTGCAGCGGGTGGTCGGCTCGTTCCTCGACCACCTGACGGTCGAGCGGGGCGCCTCGGGCAACACCGTGGCTGCCTATCGCCGTGACCTGACCCGCTACCAGGAGTTTCTGGATGCGCGCGGAATCGAGGCTGTCACGGCAGTGACCGAAGCCGACGTGGCGGCCTTCGCGAGTGCGCTGCACGCCGGCGGCGGCGAGCGCGCGGCACTCGCCCCGACCAGCGTCGCGCGTGCCCTGAGTGCGGTGAAGTCGCTGCACCGGTTCGCCGTGGACGACGGGGTGGCCATCGACAATCCGGCCACCGGTGTATCGCCGCCACAGGCCGGCCGCCGGTTGCCGAAAGCGCTCAGTCTCGAACAGGTGCAGGCACTGCTGAACAGCCCCGATCCGGCCACCCCGACCGGACTTCGCGACGCCGCTCTGCTCGAACTGCTGTACGGAACCGGCGCCCGGATCACCGAACTGGTCTCCCTCGACGTGGACGACGTCACCCCGCTCGGCCATGACCCGGACGCCGGGCTGCGGCTGTTCGGCAAGGGACGCAAGGAGCGAATCGTGCCGGTCGGCTCGTATGCCCGGGCAGCCCTGGACGCCTGGCTGGTGCGCGGACGTCCGGCCGTGCGGGAACAGGCGCGATCCTCGACCCCGGCGCTGTTCGTCAACACCCGCGGTATGCGGCTGAGCCGCCAATCCGCCTGGGGTTTGCTGCGCGATCACGCATCGAAAGCGGGCATCACGGCCGAAATCGGCCCGCACACCCTGCGACACTCGTTCGCCACCCACCTGCTGGACGGGGGAGCGGACGTCCGGGTCGTCCAGGAACTGCTCGGGCACGCCTCGGTGGCCACAACCCAGATCTACACGCTGGTCACGGTTGAGCACCTGCGCGAGGTGTTCCTGAGTTCGCACCCGAGGGCGCGCTGACCGCGATTCCTCGGCTGGTTGAGCTTGTCGAAACCTCTGTCTCAGTCGTTGTGGTCACGACAAGCTCGACCACCCGAAATGCCGCCGGTTCGTCGAGCCGCTCGACCACGTTGATCCGGTCAGCGCTGGAACATCCTCTTCATCTGGTCGATCTCTGCCTGCTGACTGCTGACGATGGTGGCGGCAAGCTTCTTGACCTCGGGATGTGCCCCGCTGGCCTCAACCGTCTTGGCCATCGTCACGGCGCCCTCATGGTGGCCGATCATTCCGGTCAGGAAGAGCCTCTCAGCCTCGTTCGACGAGGCAGTCTTGATCGCGTCCAGCTGCTTGGGGCTGAGCATGCCCTTCATTCCCGTGTGCCCCGAGTGCTGCTCCGCCTCGGGGAAGCCCCAGGCCTTCAGCCAGCCCCGCATCTGGTCGATCTCGGGCTGCTGTGCCGCCTTGATCTGCGTCGCCAGCGCGGTCACGTCCGGCCAGATGCCCTGCTTGGCGAGAATCAGGTCGCACATCGTCACGGCTTGCTGGTGATGCGGAATCATCATCTGGACGAACATCACGTCGGCCGCGTTAGCGGCCGCAGCGGAGCCGGTCGAAGGCGATGGCGCCGAGTTGGTGTTGGTCGGAGCGGCCGCCTGACAACCGGCAAGGGCAAGTCCGACTGCCACGGGGAGGACGATTCGCGCAAATGGGTGCATGTCGTCGACGATACCCCCGGTGGGTATCTCGTTCAACCAACAACTTCGTTTCAAACGATCCGCGGCGTGCGGGTGATTTGCCGAACGCCAATGACGCCGTGCCTCGCCAAGCTCCGGCAAGGGGCTCCGCCCGAGAGTCTCCATCCGGCTATCCGCTCGACCCCGCCAGGGCCCCACGTCCAGGTAATCCGACGGGGTCGGAACCCTCAGCCAGGTGCACCGCTCGCCGCGCCCGGCGTGGTGCCCGGACTTCCGCCCCGAGGGTATTAGCCTCTTTGTCGACACTTGGAGGCATTCGTGATCGACACCACCACCGACAATCCAGCCCTCTTCGAGGCGGCTCGCCATGAGGGCGTCCCGCTGGGAGCCACCGGACGTCCGCTGCCCGACCTGCCCGAACCTCAGCCGCCCCGCGAGGGCCCCACCCGGGCGTTGATCATCGCCATGTGCAACCAGAAGGGCGGTGTCGGCAAGACCACCACCACCATCAACCTGGGTGCCGCGCTGACCGAGACCGGACGCCGGGTGCTGCTGGTCGACTTCGATCCGCAGGGGTCCCTTTCGGTTGGCCTGGGGGTCAACCCGCACACCCTCGACACCAGCATCTACAACCTGCTGCTGACCCGCGACCACGACGTGCACGACATCATCCGGCCCTCGGTGGTCGAGGGCCTCGACATTCTGCCCGCCAACATCGACCTCAGCGCCGCCGAGGTGCAGTTGGTCTCCGAGGTGGCCCGCGAGCAGACCCTGAAGCGGGTCCTCGCCCAGGTGCGGAGCGAGTACGACATCATCCTGATCGACTGTGCGCCGTCCCTGGGGCTGCTCACGGTGAACGCCCTGACGGCCGCGGATCGGGTGTTGATGCCGCTGGAGTGCGAGTTCTTCGCCCTGCGCGGCCTGGCGCTGCTCAACGACACAATCGGCAAGGTGCAGGACCGGCTCAACCCCGAACTCGAGATCCTCGGCATCCTCGGAACCATGTACGACGCCCGCACACTGCACTCCCGCGAGGTGCTCGACACGGTCGTGCAGGCGTTCGGCGAGAAGGTTTTCCACACGGTGATCCGCCGCACCATCAAGTTTCCCGAAACCACGGTCGCGGGCGAACCGATCACCACCTACGCCACCAGCTCTCCCGGCGCCCAGGCCTACCGGATGCTGGCGCGGGAGGTGCTGCATCGATGCCCCGGCGCGTAGCACTCCCCGGCGCCCAGGAGCTCTTCCGGACGACCGAGCCAGCCTTCGATCCCGGCCCGCGACCGTCCGGCCGGGTGAAGCATGACGAGAAGATCACCGTCTACGTGAGCGCCGACGAGCTGGTGGCGCTCGAACAGGCCCGGCTGAACCTGCGCGCCTTGCACGGCATCGCCGTCGATCGCGGACGGATCGTCCGGGCGGCGGTCGCGCTCGCCGTCGCCGACCTGGACGACAACGGCGAGGAGTCCGAGCTGATCCGCCAGCTGGACGTGCCGTGACCGCCGCCACCACCGAGAAGGTGCCCGGCTTCACCGTTAAGTTGATCAACTTCGAGGGCCCGTTCGACCTGCTGCTGCAGCTGATCTCGCGGCATCGGCTCGACATCACCGAGGTGTCGTTGTCGATGGTCACCGACGACTTTCTGGCGCACGTGAAGGCCGGCCAGGCAGCACGCGGCCCGGGCCGCTGGCGTCTGGAACAGACCACCGAGTTCATCGTCGTCGCGGCCACTCTGCTCGACCTGAAGGCGGCCCGGCTGCTGCCGCAGGGTGAGGTCGAGGACCCGGAGGATCTGGCGCTGCTCGAGGCCCGCGACCTGCTGTTCGCCCGGCTGCTGCAGTACCGGGCGTTCAAGCGGGTCAGCAGCTGGATCGCCGCAACCCTGGCGGACGAGGGCCGGCGCCACCCTCGTCCCGGCGGGTTGGAGGCGCAGTTCCGCGCCCTGTTGCCAGAACTGGAGTTCACAGCCACCGCCGATCAGCTCGCCTGGCTGGCGGCTCGGGCATTGACCCCGGCGCCAGCCGAGGAGGTGTCGCTCAGCCACCTGCACCAGGCCAAGGTCAGCGTGCGCGAGCAGGCCGACCTGATCGTGGCACGGCTTCGCGAGTTGGGCTCGGCCAGTTTCCGTGACCTGGTCGCCGACGCCGGTGAACGACTCGTCGTGGTGGCAAGATTCCTAGCCCTGCTGGAGTTGTTCCGTGAGCGGGCCGTGACCTTCGAGCAACTAACCCCGCTGGGCGAGTTGCGAGTACGGTGGGTCGCTGGCGACTCGGACGCGATTCAGATCTCCGCAGAGTTCGACACCGAAACCGACGCCCAGGAGGGCAGCGATGACTGAACCCGCCGAACCCCTGCTGTTCGACGGCCCGTCGCAGACCGAAGGCGTCGAGCAGGCCGTCGAGATCGACCCGACCGGCATCGCAGCCGCGCTGGAAGCCCTGCTGTTGATGGCCACCGAGCCGGTGCCGACGGCGGAACTGGCGCAGGCCGTCCGGGCCCCCATTCCGGTCGTCGAACAGGCACTGGCCGCGCTCGCCGACTTCTACGACGAAACCGCCCGCGGCTTCGAGTTGCGGTTCGTGGGCGGCGGCTGGCGTTACTGGACGCGCGCCGAGCACGCGGAACTGATCGGGGCCTGGCTGATCGAGGGCCAGCACGCCAAGTTGTCGCAGGCAGCCCTCGAAACCCTGGCCGTTGTCGCCTATCTGCAGCCGATCTCGCGCAGCCGGGTCTCGGCGGTCAGGGGTGTCAACGTGGACGGCGTGCTGCGCACCCTGGTCACCCGCGACCTGGTGCACGAGGTGGACCGCGACCCCGATTCGGGCGCGATGCTGTTCGGCACTACGGCTCAGTTTCTGCAGCGGCTCGGGCTCGGCGGCCTGGACGACCTGCCGCCGATCGCCCCGCACCTGCCCGACGCGGCCGAACTGGACGCCGAGCTGCGCGGCCTGGTTATTGATCAACACGATGCGGACGCCGAGGCGTCCGTGGTGCAGGAGGTGCGATGACCGAGGCAGACGCCGAAGGGATCCGGTTGCAGAAGGTGCTGGCCGCCGCGGGCATCGGCTCGCGCCGGCACTGCGAGGAGTTGATCGACGCCGGTCTGGTCGAGGTCAACGGCCGGACGGTCATCGCGCAGGGCCGGCGGGTCGATCCGCTGACCGACGTGATCCGGGTGGACGGGGCCCGCATCCCACCGCCGCGGCGACACGCGTATCTGATCTTCCACAAGCCTCGCGGCGTGGTCTCGACCATGGACGACCCGCAGGGCCGCAGCACCATCTCGGACTACCTGGGCAAGCGTTCCAAGGACGGGCTGTTCCACGTCGGGCGACTCGACACTGCGACCGAGGGGCTGCTGCTGGTCACCAATGACGGCGTCTTTGCCCAGCGCATGCTGCATCCGTCGCACGAGATCAGCAAGACCTATGTGGCGGAGGTCGAGGGCGTTGTCGAAAACGCCACTTTGCGCAAGCTGACCCGCGGCCTCACCCTCGAGGACGGCCCGGTCCGGCCCGATCAGGTCAAGCTGATCGAGCGTGGCGGCACCCGCAGCATCGTCCAGGTGGTGCTGCACGAGGGACGCAACCGCATCGTCCGGCGCATGTTCGAGGTGCTCGGCCATCCCGTCCGGCGGCTCAACCGCACCGCGATCGGGCCCGTCCGCCTGGGGCAGCTGAAGGTCGGCGAACTGCGCGAGCTGAGCCGCGACGAACTCGGCGCCCTGATGGACCTGGCCGGGCTCTAGGCCGCCGTGTCGGTGCAGGAGCCGCGGCGGGTGATCGGCGTCGAGACCGAGTACGGCCTGGTCGGACGCCGGGGCGACGCCGTCCGAAACGCCCGATTGAGCGGTGGCGAGGCGGCCGGACGGCTGTTCACCCCGATCGAGCGCGAGCACGCCAGCTCGAACGTCTTCCTGCGCAACGGGGGACGGCTGTACCTCGACGTCGGCTCACACCCCGAATACGCGACCGCGGAATGCGCGAGCGTTGCCGACCTGCTGGTGCACGAACGGGCCGGCGACGAACTACTCACCCGGCTGGCTCGGCGGGCCGAGGCCGACGCCGCCGCGGAGGGCGAGCCGGTGCAGTTGCGGCTGTTCAAGAACAACGTCGACAGCCACGGGAACTCCTACGGTTGCCACGAAAACTACTCGATCGACCGCGCCCTCGATCTGCCGATGCTGGCCGGCGCGCTGACCCCGTTCCTGGTCACCCGGCAGGTGCTGTGCGGCACCGGACGGTGGACCGCCGACGGGTTCTCGATCAGCCAGCGTGCCGAGGTGCTGCACGCCGAGTTGTCGTCGATGACCACCCGTGCCAGGCCGCTGATCAACACCCGGGACGAGCCGCTGGCCGACCCGGCCAAATTTCGCCGGCTGCATGTGATCTCGGGGGATTCGAACCTGTCCGAGCCGTCCGCAATGCTCAAGGTGGGCAGCATGCTGGCCGTCCTCGCGGCGGTCGAGGCCGCGCTGATGGGCCGGGGCGGTCGGCTACCAGCCCTGGAATTGGCGGACGTCGCCGGCTCGCTGCGGGCCGTCGCCCGTGACCCTCGGGCGGTGTTGACGCTGGCGTCCGGACGAACCATCGGCGCGCTCGACGTGCAGGCCGAATACCTTGCCTTGGCCGGTGACGCGCCGGTCGTCGAGCAGTGGACCCAGGTGCTGGCGGCGCTGGGCGCGGGGGCCGAGGACGTACTGGACGGCGAGGTCGAGTGGGTCACCAAGCGGGCGCTGCTGCGGCGATATGCCGAGGCCCGCGGGCTGGCCTGGGACGACCGCAGGCTGGCCCAGGTCGACTTGGCCTTCCACGACATCACCGCCGATGAACAGGGCCGGCCGAGGGGAATGTTCCGGCTGCTGGAGGCGCGCGGCGCGGCCGTCCGATTGACCGATCCGGACGCCGTCGAGCAGGCGCTGGTCGCGCCGCCGTCCGACACCCGCGCGGTACTGCGCAGCCGGATGATTCGCGCCGCCCAGGCCGAGCAGCGGCGCTACACGGTGGACTGGATGCAGTTCACCGCCCACGACCTGCCCGGGCCGTCCGGTGGACGTGAGGACCGCACCGTCCGGTTGGGCGATCCGCTCGCGGTCGCGGACGAGGCGGTGGACGACCTGCTTCGAGCCATGTCGGCCTCGTGGACGGCGCCTCGACCGAAGGGATCCATGGCTTGAATTGTTATAGTAGGGTTCGACACATGCAGATGAAATCCTATTCTCGATCGCTATAGGGTAATAGTCAGAGTCGCCGCTCTGGGGACGGCCAGTGCTATCGCGGCCATTGGCGGCGCTTCCTTGGCGAGTGCGTCGGTATTGCCCATGAGTGGGGGAGGATGCGTAGTGGGAACCTACATCGCTCCACCTTCAACGATCGTCAACGGCGGATACGCGCAGTGCGCTTCGCTAACCAATGGGTCCAAGGTGCGGGTGAAATTGACTTGTCCCTTCTTCGGCACGACGAAGATCGTGTACGGCCCGTGGGTCTCCACAGCAAACACGAAGTCCAAGGCGAACTGCGGATCGGTCCATCCCGACCTGGTCGACGATCAAATCGGGTAGCTCGACACAACCCGCTAGGATCGATTGGTGACGTCGTTTAGAAGTGCATTGCCGTGCCTGGTGGCCCTTACCATGGTCCTGCTAGCTGGTTGCGGCCAGACCAACTCCCCCACCGCAGCGTCAACGCAGTCTTCGCCGTCGGTGTCCGCGTCGCCGACAGCGACAGCAACCATCAAGGCTTCTAGCAGCCTAAACGGCATCATCGTGAAGAACCCCGAGTTCGGCAAGAAGCCGACGATCACGGTCAAGGATCCGTGGGCGATCGACAAGACCCGAGTCAAGGTGATGTTCGAAGGGAACGGTCCCGTAGTCGGTCCGGGGTACGCGTTTGTGTACTATCAGGGCGTCAATGGTCGTACCGGCAAGGTGTTCGACGGTAACTTCGGCGACGCTCAACCCCAGTCGTTTCCGCTGGATCAGGTCGTGCCCGGCTTCCGGACGGCGCTGACCGGCAAGAAGGTCGGTAGCCGCATCCTGGTGGCGATGCCCGGTCAGGACGGTTACGACTCCCAGGGCGGCCAATCGAGCATCGACGTGCGGGTCGGTGACACGCTGATCTTCGTCGTCGACATCGTCGACACGGTGCTGGGCGGCCCCACCGGCAAGGCGATCAAGCCGCCGGCCGGTCTGCCGACCGTCACCGAGAAGGACGGGAAGCCGGTGATCACGCTGCCGAAGACCGACCCTCCGACGAAGATGATCGACCAGCCGCTGACCACGGGAAGCGGCGTCAAGGTCACGGCCAAGGACGTCATCGCGGTGCACTACCTCGGCGTTTCGTGGAAGACCGGCAAGGTCATCGAGGACAAGACCGCCGACATCGACGGCGGCCTGCTTTCGAGCACCATTCCGGGCTGGCAGAAGGGTTTGCTCGGCAAGCGCGTCGGCCAGCGGGTGCTGCTGGTGCTGCCGCCGGAGTTCAACTACCCGCAAGGCAGCAACAACCCGCCCGTCGAGGCGGGGGACACCCTCGTCTACGTGGTCGACCTGCTGTACGCGGCACCCCAGGAGGGCTGACGAAGCGCTGGTCGAGCTTGTCGAGACCAATCTCACAAGGGGTTCGACAAGGTCAACCAGCTGAACCCCGCTTGATCAGTGTGCTTCCCGAAGTCGGCCGGGTGTCGTTCGTCCGGCGCGCGCCAGACCAGGCGCCGACCATTGCCATCCCGTTCTCCAGCGTTCCGGCGACTCCGCTGCCTTCCGCTCACTCAGCTGCCTGAGTACGGGCAGTGACGTGAGCCAAGGGCAGCGAAGTGCCCGACCTTCCCGGATAGGGCAGATGCCCCGAGGGCCGTGCCCCTCAATCATCGGTTCCGGGCTAACGGCGAGCTAGAGTAACCAAACTTTGATGCACCCCCACATCAAGGGCTGCACGCCGTTAGGAGCCTTCGATGAAGAAGCATCGCACCGCCGGTAGGTTCGCCGCCTTGATAGCTGCCACCGCCCTGTTGATCCCTGCGGGGTCGGTGCATGCCGAACCACCGGGAGACGATGACAGGCCTGTACCACCCGCTGCAGGTGTCACGCTGGACGAAGTGCAGCGGCAGCAGGCACTCGATGAAGCCCTGGGCGACTTGTGGAAGCTTGTCCCCAACGACGGTGCGAACGCGCCGGGCTTCGCGTCGGTGACTGTCGATCGTGACGAGGGTCGGGTCGCCATCTACTGGCGCGGAGACGTCCCCAATGGCATCCGGGCCCTTGAGACATCAGCGCACGCCGACGTCACTGTCATCCCGGCCTCCTTTAGCCAGAGTGACTCGGACCGCGCAGCCGACTACATTTTCGGGCTCGCGCGCGAAGGCCAGATTCCGCTACCAGTCAGCGTGGGGCTGAATGCGGCGGCGGACGAGCTCCAAGTGCTCTTCGCCGCCACAGACCTGTCCAAGGTCAACATCGATGAGTTGACCGCGGCGACGGAGTCCATGGCGGGTGTGAAGCCAACCTTCCTAGGCACTACGCGGAGTTTCGTCGGGGCGTCAAGATAGAACGACAGCTCCCCCTAGCTCAGCGGTTGTCGTGACCGTTCGGCCCCATCGGGTCATGATGGGTCTGATGGGTTCGAAGGCGGGCAGCGGGGTGAGCTCGGGGCAGCGAGGTGGGCGAACAGCGGGGTAGTAGGAGTGCCCACGCCCCACCAGGTATTGCCAGCGGCCCCATCGGTTCCTGTGCATCAACGGACGCCTAACCCCGGGCGTCCGTGAGCGACAGGGGAACTCATGCCCATCACGTCCACCCCGCACAAGTTGGTGCGGTTTCTGATCGCAACGGTGATCGCCCTGGTCGGTGCCGTCGGCGCGACCGTCGTCACCGCCGCCCCCGCCCAAGCCCTGTGTTCCACGCCTGTGATGGCGGGCAACTGGCACAACACCAACCCGAGCACCCAGGCGTTGACAAAGGTCGACGTCACGTTCGTCTGCGACGACGTGCGGTTGTGCGACCAAAACGGCAACTGCACCGGCGGCCAGAGCTACTTCACCCTGCGTCCGTTCGGCAAGTGCTCACCCACCGACTGCGACTGGGGCACCAGGCGGGCCACCTCGATGGCGGACGGTTGGCAGCGCGCCACGTACTCCTACAGCTGGTCGACCAAGTACGTGTGGGTGAAGACGTACGTGTTCGGTGCGACCACCTACCTGCGCGTCTACACCTGGACGGACTTCACCCCGGCGGACGGTCGCACCGATTACTCCACGGACGAGTGGATGATCAAGTAGACCGTTGGTCGAGATCCCACCCGCGGGTTGTCGAGCTCACGTACTTGAGCGCCGCGACGATTGGTTTCGACAAGCTCAACCAGCCGGGTGGTCGAGCTTGTCGAGGCCAGGTACTTGGGCGTGGCGACGATTGGTTTCGACAAGCTCAACCAGCGGTGGGTCGACAAGCTCAACCGGCGGGTGGGCGAGCTTGTCGAGGCCACGTAGTTGAGCGGAGAGATTGGTTTCGACAAGCTCAACCAGCCGGGTGGTCGAGCTTGTCGAGGCCATTTCCCATGTGAGCGCGATGGGTTTCGACAAGCTCAACCAGCCGGGCTTCGGACACGCTCGACCAGCCGCGTTTCGGCAGCTCGCCCAGCACTCCTAATGGCTCGGCGCAACCCACGGATCCCGGGGCAGCTCGGACGGATCAAACCGTTCGATCAGCTCCGACGAGTTCACCGCCTCGCCCTCGGACGCCAGACCCAAGGAGTGGGCCAGCATCGTCAGGACCGTGCCCGGCCCGACTCCACTCGCGCGCAAGTCTGCGAGCGTGACGGCTCCGTGCCGCTTCGCGAGGCGTTTGCCTTCGGAGTTGACCACCAGGGGCACGTGCAAGTATTCGGGCACCTGGGCTCCCAGCCGCCCCGTCAACCAAGCCTGTCGCGGTGACGACGCCAGCAGATCATCACCGCGCACCACCTGGTCGACGCCCTGGGCGATGTCGTCCACCACGACCGCAAGGTTGTAAGCAGGTACGCCGTCGTTTCGCATCACGACGAAGTCATCCACGACGCCGGTCACCTCGCCGGCCAGCACGTCGGTCACCGTCTGTACCGCGCCGCCCGCCCGCACCCGCCACGCCGGAGGTCTGGTCAGCCGACGTTGCCCACGCTGCGCATCGGACAGTCCGGCGCAGGTGCCGGGGTAGGGGCGATAGCTGTCGCCGTGCGGCGCCGATGCGGCCTCGGCGATTTCGCGTCGGGTGCAGAAGCACTCGTACACGTCGAGCCGGGCAATGGCGTCCGCATAGAGGGACAGCCGCTGCGACTGCCACACGACCTCGCCGTCGAAGTCCAACCCCAACTCCGCCAGGTCGGCGATCTGGCCGGCGGCCACCGCGGGAGCAGCTGCGACCCGCTGGGTGTCGAGGTCCTCGATCCGCAGCAGGAACGCCCGTCCGGTGCTGCGGGCTGCGAGCCAGGCGACGAGGGCAGTCCGCAGGTTGCCGAGATGCAGCTCCGAGGTGGGGGAGGGTGCGAACCGGCCGGCCATGCCGCGATTCTTGCCTATTGCGGCCGATCGGTTCTGAAACTCACACCCGACCGCGAAAGGTCCAGGCGTGGCCCGGTCGCAAGCACGCAAGTCGGGTGCAAGTTTCAGACCCGGCGCCGGGCCGGTGAAGCCCCGCCTCCGGCTCACTTTCCCAGTGATACGTTCGATCCACACTCGCCCCTGACAGGAGGAACGATGGCGCCACGCAAGTCCGAGCGCATCATGAACCTCACCATCTGCCTGCTGCTGGCCCGCCGTTTTCTGGACAAGAACCACATTCGCGAAGTGGTCGAGGGGTACGCCGGTCTCTCCGACGCCGCCTTCGAACGCACCTTCGAGCGCGACAAGGACGACCTTCGGGCGATGGGCGTGCCGGTCGAGACGGGTAGCAACTCGGCGTTGTTCCCGGACGAGACCGGCTATCGCATCCGGCGCCAGCACTTCGAGTTGCCGCCGATCGACTTCACCTCCGCCGAGGCCACCGCCCTCGGGCTGGCGAGCCAGGTGTGGGGCACGGCCACGCTGGCCGAACACACCGTCAGCGCCCTGGCGAAGCTTCGGGCGGCTGGCCTCGACCCGGACGCCGCCCGGCTGACCGGCCTGAGCCCGAGCATCGGCGCCAAGGAAGCGGCTTTCGAACCCCTCTGGCAGGCCACCATCAGCCGCACCGCCGTGGCGTTCGGCTACCGCGGCGTGCGCAGGGAGGTCGAGCCCTGGATCCTCACCTATCGGCGCGGGTCCTGGTACCTGGTCGGCCTCGACCGCACCAGACGGGCGGCGCGCATGTTCAAGTTGACCCGCATCGACGAGGCCCCCCGCTCGGTGGGCCGCCCGGGGGCCTACGCCCTGCCCGAGAACGTCGATCTCGCCGCCCTGACCCGCTCTCTCGAACCCGCCCCGACCGATGCACACGCGGTGCTCGCCATCCGTGGGGACAAGGCCCCGGACTTGCGGCGCCGCGGCCAATCGGTCGACGACACGCCTCTGCTGCCGCCGGGATTTCGCGCCTGGCGCATCCCGTACCACCAGGACGGCGACTTCGTCGCGGAGGTCTGCGGACACGGTGCCGCAGTGCTGGTGCTGGAGCCCCTCGAACTTCGCCGTCAGGTGATCGAGCGGCTCACCGCCGTCGCGGTGGGGCGATGAGCACGTCGATGGAGCAGGTGTCGCGATTGCTCGCCCTGGTGCCCTACCTACAGGCGCACCCCGACGCCGACCTGGCCGAAACCGCCAGCGCCTTCGGTGTCACCCCCCGTCGGCTGCTGGCCGACCTGGAGGTGCTGTGGTTCGTCGGCGTGCCGGGTGGAATGCCCGGCGACCTGATCGACATCGATATGGACGCGGTGCAGTCCCAGGGTCGGATCAGCCTGAGCAATGCGGAGTACCTGTCGCGTCCGATGCGGTTCACCATCGATGAGGTGACCAGCCTGATCGTGGCACTCAGGGCGGTTCGGGAAGTGACCGGCGGAGCTGCAGGAGAGGCTGTCGATTCCGCGCTGGCCAAGTTGTCGACGGTTGCGGGCGCGCAAGAGAGCCGACGGGTCGGTTTCGAGGTCACCACGTCCGAGAGTGCGGTCCGCGACCTGCTGGTGGCGGCGATCGACGCGGGCGAGGCCGTCCAGCTCACCTACGATGGGCTGACCCGGGCTGAGACGACGCGTCCGGTGGTCGAGCCGCATCGGCTGAGCGTCCGCGACGGCTTCGTGTACCTCGAGGCCTGGAGCCGCGACCGCGAGGCGTGGCGCACGTTCCGCCTCGACCGGATCGCCGGCGTCGAGGCAGCGGACGGTGCCGTGGCCGAGCACGGTGA
>Ga0075156_10000390_pt1 | contig 22421 bp, 17 predicted proteins | sample JI81AbrownDNA_FD_70966 | JGI IMG/M metagenome (GOLD analysis project Ga0075156, IMG submission 70966) | Wastewater effluent complex algal communities from Wisconsin, to seasonally profile nutrient transformation and Carbon sequestration -... | ecosystem: Engineered > WWTP > Effluent > Algae...
TTCAGTGAATACGAAGAGAATAAGCGCAAGCGGTTAGGCGATGATCAGCCGCACCGGATCAAGTATAAAAAACTGGTCAAATAATTTAAATCCCCGGACTTCCGGGGATTTTTTGTTTATAACCATTTTAAACTACACATCGATTGAAACTCTGGCAGTAATCGAATCGTACACGTTCATTATTTTTAGTGTACAACCCCCTTTGCCATGAAAAAACTCCTGAAAGTAATTCTCATTGTGCTGGTCGTTATTGTTGTTGCCATAACCGGCCTGATCGGATATGTAAAAACTGCATTACCTGATATTGCAGTCGCAGAAGATCTCAAGATCGATTACACGCAAGAACGCATTGAGCGCGGAAAATATCTCGCGAACAACGTTGCCATGTGTATTGAGTGTCACTCCGAACGTGACTTCAAAACATTTACGGGGCCTGTTATTCCAGGCTCAGAAGGAAAAGGCGGTGAATTGTTCGGTAAAGATTTAGGTTTCCCCGGAGATTTTTATGCACCCAACATTACTCCAACGGGTATTGGCGACTGGACGGATGGTGAATTGTTCCGCACCATTACCACGGGCGTTTCAAAAGACGGCCACGCGTTGTTTCCGATTATGCCATATTTAAACTTCGGTACGCTGGACAAAGAAGATATCTATTCCATCATCTCCTATATCCGTACACTGAAACCAATTGAAAGCACCGTGCCGCAATCAGTTGCTGCTTTCCCGATCAATATTTTGATTAACACCATGCCGAAGGAAGCAAGCTTGACATCCATTCCACCAAAGGAAGAGTTAATCCCGTACGGAAAATACATCTTTACAGCAGCCAACTGCAGCGACTGCCACACACCCATGGTTAAAGGCGAGCGCATTGCCGATAAATATGTTGCGGGAGGAATGGAGTTCAACCTTCCGGACGGAACGGTACTGCGGTCTGCTAATATCACACCCGATAAAGTAACCGGCATCGGAGCATTAACTGAAGCGCAATTCGTTGCGCGCTTTAAGTTGTACAGCGATTCTACCTACGTACCGTACAAAGTAGGGCCGGGAGAATTTCAAACGATTATGCCATGGACATCTTATGCAAATATGGAGGAGCATGACCTTAAGGCTATCTATGCATATCTTCAAACCGTTCCGGCTGTAAGTAACAAGATTGTAAAGTTTGAAGTGCGGGAAAAGACCGAGTAAGTGTGGCGGTGATTCAGATCGATCGCTTACCTTAGTGATATGAAAGGAATCACCACAATTATTCTTCTAGTACTCTCCAACACCTTCATGACGTTCGCCTGGTACGGCCACCTGAAGTTTAAGGAAATGAGCTGGAGCCAGAACCTCGGCTTGATAGCCATTATTTTTATCAGCTGGGGTGTTGCCTTGTTTGAATATGCCTTGCAAGTACCTGCCAACCGAATTGGCTATGCCGAATATGGCGGACCGTTTTCGTTGGTGCAGCTAAAGGTTATCCAGGAGGTAATTACACTGGTTGTTTTTGTGATCTTTTCGCTGATTTTTTTCAAGAATGAAACGTTCCGGCTCAATCATTTGATCGGCTTCGTGTTTCTTGTGCTGGCAGTGTATTTTATTTTTAAGAAGTAATTATCGTATCTCCTCTCCCGGCTTGGTCTTCCACCGTTCATGCATCCATACCCATTGCTCCGGATATTTGCGCACTTCCTGTTCAGTAACATCACTTAGCTTTTGCGTGTTCACGATAAGATCGGTTTCATCATCTCCGGTAACAGTCATCTCCAGTTCGGGATAACAGTTGATCTCAATCTTAAAATCTTCACGCTGATGCAGAAACATCGGAACAACAGCCGCCCCTGTCTTAAGTGCCATGATGGTAGCGCCAATTGGAGTAGCACAGGGGTGTCCTAAGAAATTAACAAAACGGCTCTTCACTTTTGTATCCTGATCAATCAGGATGATCATCGTGCCGCCCAGCTTTAAATTTTTCACAAGTTTTACGGTGTCCTTTCCTCGTTCGACCAACTGAGCGCCAAATTTGTTACGGTTCGAAGCCAGCAAATCATTTAATCGCTGATCTTTTAGCTTCGTACCAACAATAAGCGGTTTATATCCCCTGAAGGCAAGCTCTGTAGCGATGTACTCGAATGGTCCGATATGGGCCGTAAGAAAAATAACTCCCTTGCCTTTTTTATGAGCTGCTTCAGCATGCTCAACACCCCTGATAACCCGGAATTTTTCATAGTCTTCCTGGTTGGAAATATTTACACTTTGGATAATATCACCCGCATTCATACCCAGCATTTTAAATACCTTTTTGGAAAGGGCCTTGATCTCTGCTGGTGTTTTCTCTTTTCCATACACCATCGTAAGATGCTCTACGACCCGCTTGCGTGAGTTGGCAGTAAAGACCGAGGACAGCCGGCCCAGCGCTCCGCAAAATTTCAACCACGCGGCCCGCGACATCAATCCTGATATAAACATCATCGCCCGCAAAAGCGCGTAAATAAAATTATAGCGAACCTTCCGCTTAAATCGTTTTATGACTTTTTTTCTCTTAGCCATTTGGCGCAATATAGTATTTCTTGATGGTTCGTATTACATTCGAGGATGAAGACGTTGTATGTTATCCGCCATGCAAAATCAAGCTGGGACGATCCCACCTTATCAGATTTTGACAGGCCGTTAAACAAACGGGGGAAAAGGGACGCTCCGGCAATGGGTAAAAGACTTGTGCAGCGACAAGTCGTTCCCGATCTGTTGCTTTCCAGTCCGGCCGAACGCGCGCTTACCACATGTAAAATCATCGCGGAAGAGATTCACTATGCGTCCGGTAAAATTAAAACCGATAAAAATCTTTACCATGCAGAGGATGCTGGAATTCTACGGATCATTCAAAACCTCGATAATAAATATGCCTGCGTTTGGATCTTCGGTCACAATCCCGGGCTTACAGATTTTGTCAACTTGCTTGCCGAGGCTGACATTGACAACATCCCAACCTGCGGTGTTGTGGCGTGCGCACTTGATATTCAGTCGTGGGATGATGCCAACCGTAAAAAAGGCATGGTAACTTTTTTTGATTACCCGAAAAAGAAATAACAGGAATAGTCACTCTCTTTATGTAGACGGTTCTATCGATTGCTGCCTTCTAAGCATCTTGCATAGCATAATCCACTCTCCTATGAAATACATCTTCTTTTTTCTAATCAGTGTACTGCTTGTTGCAGGCTGTGCAACAAAAGCTACGTACGATCCTCAGGATGGACTTGATACGTTCACAGAAGCCGGCTTTGAAAATCATTTGAAAAAACTTTCGTCAGATGAGTTTATGGGTCGTATGCCGTTTACAGAAGGCGAAACAAAAACGCTTGCTTACCTGGAAACTAAAATAAAGAACCTTGGCCTTGAGCCGGGAAACGGTACAAGTTTTCTGCAGGAAGTGCCAATGGTGGAGATCACGACACAAACCGATTCTGTTCTAACAGTTAAGGGCGGAAAGATGCAGATGAAATTATCCGGGTTAAAAGATTATGTTATCTGGACCCCGCATGCAGACCAGGAAAAAGTCAATCTGGAAAATGAAGAGTTAATCTTTGCCGGTTATGGAGTGGTTGCACCCGAATACAACTGGAATGATTACGCAGGAATTGATGTGAAGAATAAAATTGTGCTAGTGATTGTGAACGACCCCGGCTTTGGTTTTGGAGATTCAACATTCTTCAAAGGCAACACGATGACGTATTATGGGCGCTGGACTTATAAATTTGAAGAAGCTGCACGACAGGGCGCCAAGGGCTGCATCATTATTCACGATGATGTTCCTGCAGGTTACGGGTTCTGGGTCGTACAAAACAGTTGGAACACTTCGAAGCAGTATCTTGATACGCGTGGTAAAGAACAGTATGTATGCCCTGCTGTTGGCTGGGTCTCTCAACCTGCAGCTAAAAAATTATTTACTGCGGCCGGTATGGATTATGCTGATGCTATCTCCCGCGCGCACAAGCAGGGCTTTACGGCAGAGTCTATGAAGCTTACTGTTTCTCTTTCCATGAACGTAAAAGCGAAGTATGATAAGTCATATAACCTTGTGGCGAAAATCACGGGCGACACGCAGCCCGATGAATATTTGATTTACTCAACGCATTGGGATCATCTTGGTGTCGGCAAGCCGGATGAAACCGGTGACTCGATCTATAATGGCGCGCTCGATAATGCGAGCGGTGCTGCCGGTCAGCTTGAAATTGCCAAAGCATTCCTTTCGTTAAAAAATAAGCCAGCTCGAACTGTTGTATTCCTATGGGTTACCGCTGAAGAGCAAGGCTTGTTGGGTTCATCGTACTATGCACAGAACCCGGTTTATCCAAAAGAGAAAACAGTAGCTAACATTAATATTGATGGAGTTAATCCTTACGGAAAAAATAAAGACGTTGTTCTTGTGGGAATGGGCCAGTCTGACCTCGAAGATTATTTGAACGAAGAAGCAAGGCGCGTAGGCAGATACGTTTCACCAGAACCGAATCCGGTTGCCGGATATTATTTCCGATCAGATCATTTCAGCTTTGCAAAGGTGGGCGTTCCGGCTTTGTACACAAACGATGGTATTGATAACATGGAGAAAGGCGCTGAGTACGGAAAACAAATTCAGAATGAATACGTGTCAAAATATTACCACAAGCCTTCTGATGAATACGACAGCACACGCTGGAAGCTTGATGGTTCTCTGGAAGATCTGAAGCTTCTATTTAATGTTGGAAAGAAGATTTCCATGGAAAGTACCTGGCCGCAATGGAAATCTAGCTCTGAATTCAAAGCCATTCGTGACGCTTACATGCCGAAATAGTTTATAAAACTCCGAAAATCTTACATAAAACTTTGAAGTGCCCTTCAACGAGGGCATTTTTCATTGATCCCTGTGTATTGCCGTTGGTAGATAATTTGGTCGATTTATGCATAAATGCGCAGAACAGGCACTCACTCTACCTATCTTTAACTATCAATAGGATAAAAGACTTTGTGTATGGAAGGAATTACGTGTTTCCTGATCGATGATGATGCCGATGACCGTGAAACGTTTGAAGTTGCCTTACATGAGATCGACCCGAAAATTGAATACATCACCGCAGCATCCGGTGAAGAGGGTTTGAAGATGATGGATACAAGCGAAATTATTCCAACTTATATCTTTCTCGACTTAAACATGCCGAAAATGGATGGCTGGGAATGCCTGAGGGAAATCAAAAAGCGTCCGCACTTAAAACATGTTCCGGTCATTGTTCTTTCTACCGCAGAATGGCTGCAGGACAGGCTCGCACTTCAAAAGCTTGAAATTGCACGCTACATCACCAAGCCCAACACACAGGAAGAGTTTACCAGGGCCATCTCAAAAGTGCTTGTGAAAGAGATTGTACTATAATCACATTTCGGTTATAATAAACTCCACCCGTCTGTTAAGCTTGCGAATCTCCTCGGTATCTCCGGCCTGCAGTGGTTTTGTTTTACCATAACCCTTTGCCGAAAGCCGTGTGGCATCAATGCCTTTACCGGTTAGATACGTTAGCACGGCTTGCGCTCGCTTAACGCTTAATGGGTTATTATAAGCATCCGTACCTACATTATCGGTATGTCCGGCGATTTCAATCTTCATCGCGGAATTCTTCTTCAGCAGTTCAGCCAGACGGGTGAGCTCGGCAAATGATTCTTTTCTTAACTCCGATTTATTGAAATCGAAAAACAAGTTGTTCAGTCTGATCGCAAGACCCTTTTCAATCGGGGCCAGGTAAAGATCACGGGTTATCTCTTTAAATTCATGCAGCTTGCTTAGGTCAATGTTCTCGCTGATCGAATAATAGTTCGCAGCATCAGCCAGAAATTCATAATTACTTCCCGACTGAAGCACAATACTGTATTGGCCGTCAATGCTATTGGAGTTGGCGTAGCCCAGGTTCTTATTGGTCAGCAAATTCTGGTATGAGATGCTCGCAGCAAGCGGTTGCTTCGTTTTAGCATCAAGCACCCGGCCCTTTATAATCACCACGGGATCGGGACGCGCACCTTGCGGTAACTTTTTCCGGAAGATATCGGATGATCCATTCCTTCCGCCCGACACAAAATAAACATACGAGCCATCAGCCGTAAACGTATAGTAAGCATCCCATTGCGGAGTATTTAAATCGGGGCCAAGGTTTTGAGGCTCACTCCATTTTTCCCAGGTATCATCCAGGCGCTGCGTAACAAATACGTCATTGCGACCGTATCCCGGCAAGCCATTGGTTGAGTAATAAAGTGTCCGGCCATCGGCCGCAAGGAACGATGATGTCTCACTTTCAGCCGTGTTCAGTGTTGCACCTAGATTTTTCGGTTCGGTCCAGGTTCCATCGTCTTGTAAAAAGCTCACATGAATATCTTTCGATCCGAAACCATCATCACGCTGAATGGTCATCAACATGGTTTTACCAGAAGCAGACAGGTTGTATTCACCGTACCGGTTCTTGTTATAAAAATTCTTTATCTCAACTTTTTTAGGAAAGCCCCAGTTTTCACCTTCTTTTCTCGCCAGCGAAACCCCCGTTTCCATCGAGCCATCAGGATTGTAAACATTCAGCACAAGCAACGTTTGGCCATCAGGGGTTATGCCCGCCACGGAATTGTTTTGTGCATTGTTAATGGGTAACGGAACACTTTTGGCCAATGAAAACTTTCCGTTTTCATCCTGCGTACTAAACCAGGCATCCTGATTTCCAATAGGTGGGATATTCTGCGGATGGTTCTGTCGGGTAAAGTACAAGGTTTTGCTATCGTATGAAATTACTGCCGCCAGATCATCGGTGGGTGTGTTAATGGCGTCACCTAAATCTTCGCGTTCACTCTTTTCAGTAGATCCTTTTACAAGATTAATTCCAAGCTTCACGGAATCACGTGAGTCGGCAATCCCGATGGCGTCAATCTGTTCATAACCTTTTAACAGCGCAGTGTTTAACGTTATTCGTACGGATGAAACTTTATAGGCGGTTCGATCCGTAAAAATATAGTTCCATCTTCCGGTAACGGTGAGTGGTTGCGGTGTTGCATTCTCATAAATCAAATGCTCTACCCCTGCCTCGTCAACAAGGTCAACCCGTACTACGCAGCCCGCATTATAATTTTCTGCGATCACAACCTGTTGTACCTGCATGGGCGATTCATACCCCACATGAATCCATTCGGAAGAAGCGGCATTATCCTCCGTAGCCGCACTCCACGCACATGCAGTGCTGCCGAAGGCCGGATACCGGGTCGGCTTTCCTAAAATCTGAATAGCATTGTATTGAAGCGGAAGAGTGGCATTATTGTATTCACTTGAAAATCCGATAACCCGTTTCGCCCATTGAACATTCTGTGAAAAACAACCTGTTGCAGTAGAAACCAGAAGAAGCAAAAACAAAAACCTTTTCATTTGGGGGATTAGTTTGATGACGCCAGAAAAGTAGACTATCCCACAGCCGGAAGCTATACCCTGAAACCCTTATTTTAACTATGTGTCGGACCTAACTTCCGTTAGCTTCTTGCTCCCCTTATCCTTATTTTTAAGGCCTAATTGGAATGTATGAGCACCCAAGCCGCAAGCGCAGAGAAAAAAGAAAAAGCACAATCCCTGGCAGGCCATCAAGCCCCTCCACCCTACAAGCCTGTAAATAAAGTCCGGATTGTTACTGCAGCCAGCTTATTTGACGGCCACGATGCAGCCATCAATATTATGCGCAGGATTATCCAGGCAACAGGGGTTGAAGTAATTCACCTCGGTCATGACCGCAGCGTGGAAGAAGTAGTGAACACGGCTATCCAGGAAGATGCACAGGCTATTGCGTTGACCAGCTACCAGGGCGGGCATAATGAATATTTTAAATACATGCATGATCTGCTGCAAGAGAAAGGCGCAGGTCATATCAAAATTTTTGGTGGTGGCGGTGGGGTTATTCTTCCGGAAGAAATAAAAGAATTAATGGAGTATGGCATCACCAAGATCTACTCTCCTGACGATGGTCGTGCCATGGGCTTACAGGGAATGATCAACGACCTTGTTGAACGAAGCGATTATCCAACCGGCAAGACACTTCAGAAAGGTGAATTAACAACCGACAATTATTTACAAATCGCGCAGTTGATCTCCGCTGCCGAGAATTTTGCAGATGAGCATAAAGCTGTTTTAGCGGATATCGGAAAGAAATCTGCAACGTCAAAAGCGCCCGTACTTGGCATTACCGGAACAGGCGGTGCCGGTAAATCATCCATGGTGGATGAAATTGTCAGAAGATTTCTAACAGATTTTAAGGATAAGAAAATTGGACTGGTTTCGGTTGATCCATCGAAACGTAAAACCGGTGGAGCATTACTGGGTGATCGTATCCGCATGAATGCGATTAATAATCCACGTGTGTTCATGCGCTCGCTGGCTACACGGCAAAGTAACCTCGCATTATCAGCCTATGTAAAGGATGCTATCCAGATTTTGAAAGCTGCCGGGTTTGATTTGATAGTACTAGAAACTTCCGGGATAGGCCAAAGCGATACAGAAATTCTGGATCACAGCGATGTGTCATTGTATGTGATGACTCCGGAATACGGAGCAGCCACGCAGCTTGAAAAAATCGATATGCTGGACTTCGCGGATGTCATCGCGTTGAACAAATTTGATAAGCGTGGCGGACTGGATGCCTTGCGTGATGTGAAAAAGCAATACCAGCGTAATCACCAGCTCTGGGATAAAAAGCCCGAGACCATGCCGGTGTTCGGCACGATCGCTTCGCAGTTTAACGATCCAGGAACGAACAGGCTGTACAAGCACCTGATCGATAAGATTGTTGAAAAGACAAAAACAAATCTCAACTCAACGTTTGAGATCACACATGAAATGTCGGAGAAGATTTTCGTGATCCCCCCCCACCGCACCCGCTACCTGAGTGAAATTTCAGAAAGCAACCGCGCCTTCGACAACTGGACGAACGAACAAAGTGAAACTGCACAAAAGCTGTTTGCCGTTCAAAAAACAATTGAAACTGTTTCAGACGACAGCATTAAAAAAGTACTACAGGCTGAGTTTGATAAGCTAAAGCTTAATCTCGACCCAAAAAATTTAAAGCTTATTGAAGGCTGGAGCGAAAAAGTAAAGCAATACAAAAGCGGAGTCTTTAAGTTTAAGGTACGGGATAAGGAAATTGGTATTCAAACGCATTCTGAATCCCTTTCCCATGTTCAAATCCCAAAAATTTCTTTGCCGCGCTACGAAGCGTGGGGCGATCTGTTAAAATGGAACCTGCAGGAAAATGTTCCGGGTGAGTTTCCGTATACAGCTGGGATTTATCCCTTCAAGCGTGAAGGTGAAGATCCTACCCGCATGTTTGCCGGTGAAGGCGGACCGGAACGTACAAACAGAAGATTTCATTACGTAAGCATGGCCATGCCGGCCAAACGTTTATCGACTGCATTTGATTCTGTAACATTATACGGTAACGATCCGGATTACCGGCCGGATATTTATGGCAAGATCGGTAACTCGGGCGTTAGCATCTGCTGCCTGGATGACGCGAAGAAACTGTACAGCGGCTTTAACCTTGCCGATCCGAAAACTTCGGTGTCTATGACCATCAATGGTCCTGCGCCCATGTTGCTGGGATACTTTATGAATGCCGCTATCGATCAGCAATGCGAGCTCTACATTAAAAAGAACGGTCTTGAAAAAGAAGTTCAGCAAAAAATTGCAGCGCTTTATAAAGGAAAAGAAAATGAAAGACCTGCCTATCAGGGACCGTTGCCAAAAGGAAATGACGGCCTGGGGTTGATGCTGCTGGGTGTTACGGGCGATCAAGTGTTGCCAAAAGATGTTTATGAGAGAATAAAAGCTGAAACACTGACTCAAGTGCGGGGTACTGTTCAGGCCGATATTCTTAAAGAAGACCAGGCACAAAACACGTGCATCTTCTCAACCGAGTTTGCGCTACGCCTCATGGGCGATGTACAGCAGTACTTTATAGATAAGGCCGTTCGTAATTTTTATTCGGTTTCCATTTCCGGGTATCACATTGCAGAGGCAGGCGCTAACCCGATCACGCAGCTTGCGTTCACGCTGGCGAACGGCTTCACGTACGTGGAGTATTACCTCAGCCGGGGAATGGACATCAACGAGTTTGCTCCTAACCTGTCGTTCTTCTTCTCGAATGGTATTGATCCAGAGTATGCAGTTATCGGTCGTGTGGCCAGACGAATTTGGGCCAAGGCGATGAAAAACAAGTACAATGCCAACAGCCGAAGCCAGATGCTGAAGTATCACATTCAAACGTCCGGCCGCTCGCTGCACGCACAGGAAATTGATTTTAATGATATCCGCACAACGCTACAGGCATTATATGCCATTTATGATAACTGTAATTCTCTCCACACCAACGCGTACGATGAGGCCATCACCACACCTACAGAAGAAAGCGTTCGCAGGGCGATGGCCATTCAGCTGATCATTAATAAAGAACTGGGATTGGCCAAAAATGAAAACCCGCTGCAGGGGTCATTCATCATTGAAGAGCTGACCGATTTAGTGGAAGAAGCTGTGCTTACCGAATTCGACCGGATCACCGAACGCGGTGGCGTGCTGGGCGCGATGGAAACGATGTACCAGCGCGGTAAGATCCAGGAAGAAAGTCTCTACTATGAAACCTTGAAGCATACGGGTGAGTATCCAATCATTGGCGTGAATACATTCCTGAGTTCAAAGGGTTCCCCGACCATCATTCCACAGGAAGTTATCCGTGCAACAACCGATGAAAAAGAATATCAGATTGTAATGCTGAAGAACCTGCACGAGCAGCAAAAATCAACAGCAAAACAGCACCTGGCCCGGGTTCAGGAGGTAGCTATTCAGAACCAAAACATTTTTGCCGAGCTGATGGAAGTTTGCAAGGTCTGCTCATTGGGTGAGATAACAAAAGCATTATTTGAAGTTGGCGGTCAGTACCGCAGGAATATGTAATGCTTAATTAAACATTAAACAAAAAACCCCGAATGACTCGGGGTTTTTTTATCCGTAAGGATAACTCAGCTTAAAGTGTTTTATACTTCAGCAATCCCTGGCTGTCCGATACTTGCACCGTTACTGCACCTTTTACTTTTTCCAGGTTGAAAGACTTTGCAGCCTGACCATTCACTTTTTCACTTTTTGAATACAGTACATTGTTGTTGATATCCAGAACGCTGTAGGTTACTTCTGTTTCGCCTGAACTGAAAACTGTTACCATCGCTTTGCGGCTTTCCTTTTTGTGAATAATGGAAGCTCTTACATCTACAGATTCCTTGGCAAACATTACTTTCTCTTCCGTTCTGCCATTTTTATCCTCTAATACGATGGTGTATTCACCATACGGAAGGTTTTCAAGATTATACGGACGAATAAAGGTTGACTTCCTTTTTATCTCCTCTGTGAAGACGGCTTTAGAAGATGCATCATATATTGTAACCTTGACTTTGTCTGATTTGTCTGAATTTTCAGAGCGATAGAAAATCTTTACAATTTCTCCTTTCATGCTTACCGATGTACTGGTAGCTTTTGGAGTGTTTACTCCACCTGCGAACGCGACCCTGCTAATGATCATTAGCACTCCGAACATTACGACTAATTTTTTCATGGTAGTTTTTAATTTACATCTCTAAAGACGTCATGCACCATTATAAAGTTGTCTGATTTGCGCGAAAGTGTTGTTAAATATTGTTAACACTGGAGTAACCTGCACGTGCAAAGAAAGATTGGCTTTAACGCACATTAACAATAATCGACCATCCTTTTTTGATAAAAGGCAGAAGAAAAAATTTCACGCGGGCTGTAACATTTTTTCTGTACATGAATGAACAGCAACTGTATCAAAACCGGATATTGAAATACCGATATAGTGATTGCTTTTAAAACGGCTAACCCTTACTTTGAAGTTAAATCAATCCACCTGCTATGAATAAAAGAATTCTGCTCGTAATCCTTATTCTGTTGACCGGTTACGCCTATGGCCAAAAGCCTAAATCTAAAAAAGGCCCTGAGGGGCCTAAAATGGAGGACAAGCCAATTGTTTCTCCCCCCACAAAAGTCACCTCAGTTGAAGGGATAACTGAATACCGGCTTCAAAATGGCCTCCGTGTGCTGCTTTTTCCGGATCAGTCCAAACAAACCATCACCGTGAACATCACCTACATGGTGGGTTCAAAGCATGAAAACTATGGGGAAACCGGAATGGCTCACTTGCTCGAACATCTCGTTTTTAAAGGAACGCCCAAGCACCCGAACATTCCTCAGGAATTAACTGAGCATGGTGCACGCCCAAACGGAACGACCTGGGTTGACCGTACAAACTATTTCGAAACATTCAATGCAACGGAAGAGAACTTACAATGGGCGCTGGATCTTGAATCAGACCGCATGGTAAACTCTTATATCGCCAAGAAAGATCTGGATAGTGAAATGACTGTTGTGCGGAATGAATTTGAATCGGGTGAGAACGATCCATTTGGCGTGCTGATGGAGCGCGTAATGTCAACAGCTTACTTGTGGCATAACTACGGTAAATCTACGATTGGCTCAAGAGCCGATCTTGAAAATGTTCCCATCGATAAATTGCAGGCATTCTACAGAAAATACTATCAGCCCGACAATGCCGTATTAACGGTGGTTGGAAAAATAGACGAAGAGAAAACACTAAAGCTGATCAATGAAAAATTTGGAATGATTCCGCGTCCAATGCGTGAAATCCCTGCAACCTACACAATGGATCCAACACAGGACGGTGAACGGTTTGTTTCACTTAAGCGTGTGGGTGACGTGCAGGTCGCGATGGTAGCGTATCACATTCCGGCTGGCTCACATCCGGATTTCGCTGCCGTTAATGTGTTGTCCAATATTTTATCGACTCAACCTTCAGGCAGGCTATACAAAGCGCTTGTTGAAACAAAAAAATCCAGCTCGGCCGGTGCCTTCTGCTTTCAATGGAAAGAGCCCAGCTTGTTGCTTGCCTACAGTGAGGTATTAAAAGAGAAATCGCTTGACGAGGCCAAAGCCGCCATGCTTCAAACTATTGATGATGTGGCAAAAAATCCGCCAACCCAGGAAGAAGTTGATCGTGCAAAAAACGAACTTATTAAGAGTATTGAACTGATGTTTAATTCATCGGAGCGCATTGGCCTAAGCCTGAGTGAATCCATTGGCGCGGGTGACTGGAGACTGATGTTCATTTCCCGTGACCGCATTAAAGAAGTTACGGTTGACGATGTGAAGCGTGTTGCGCAACAATACCTGAAAGCAGACAACCGCACGGTCGGTGTCTTCATCCCGACTGACAAACCAGACCGTTCTGAGATTCCTGCTGTGCCGGACGTTGAATCGATGGTAAAAGATTACAAAGGCAATGCTGCATTGGCGGCAGGTGAAGCATTCGATCCCGCACCGGCAAATATTGAAAGCCGTACCATGCGTTTTGATATGCCTAATGGTATGAAGGGTGCTATACTTTCCAAAAGAACACGCGGAGAATCGGTTGAAGTAAGAATTACGTTCCGCTTTGGTGATTTAAAGTCATTGTCTAATAAAGGAACTATCGGTCAGTATACGGGCGCGATGTTAAATAAAGGAACGTCTAAGCATACCCGTCAGCAATTGAAGGATGAGTTCGATCGCCTGAAAGCAAACGTTTCGATTAGTGGTAGTGCTACGCAGGCTTTTATTAATATCAGTACAACAAAACCTAACCTGGCCGAAGTGCTGAAGCTGGCTGCAGAGGTTGTACAGTCGCCAATCTTCCCGGCTGATGAGTTGGAGAAAATGAAAAACGAAAACCTGGCGGCTATTGAATCTAACCGAAGTGAACCAGGCTTCATTGCTTCCATGCGTCTGCAAAAGCATACGAACAGATACCCAAAAGAAGATCCGCGCTACGCGGAAAGCATCGATGAGTCAATCGCTTCGATCAAGGGCGTGAACCTGGAGGATTTGAAAAAGTTTCATAAAGACTTTTATGGAGCCTCTAACGCTACCGTATCCATGGTTGGAGATTACGATGCTGCAGAATTCCAGAAGCAGATCACCGAACTGTTTGGCAACTGGAAAAGTCCCTCACCTTACTCAAGATTGGTAGCACAACTGTTCCCTGTACCCGCTCTCAACGAATCACTGGAGGCTCCGGATAAAGCAAATGCAATTTTCCTGGCGTCATATAATTTTGAAATGCGTGACGATAATCCGGATTACCCGGCCTTGGTGCTAGGCAATTATATGTTGGGTGGAGGATTCCTGAATTCACGTCTTGCCGTGCGTATCCGCCAAAAAGAAGGATTGAGCTACGGTGTGGGTTCTTCATTCTCTGCCGGATCACTTGACAACATCGGAACATTCTTCGCAAACGCGATCTATGCGCCTGAAAATGCGGAGAAGCTGGAGGCAGCTTTCAAAGAAGAAATTCAGAAGGTAATTACCGAAGGCTTTACTGGCGAAGAGGTCGCTGCAGCAAAAACCGGCTGGTTGCAAGGCCGTACCGTTACACGGGCTCAGGATGCCAGTCTTGCCGGAACATTGAACAATTATCTTTTCGTCAAGCGTGATTTGAAATGGGATGAGGAATACGAGAAGAAGATTGCCGCGTTAACCCCGGAACAAATTAATACCGCGATGAAAAAATACCTCAAGCCTGAAATGATTAACATCGTTAAGGCCGGAGATTTTGCGAAGGCAAAAGCAGCTCCGCAGAAGTAGTTGATTCTTTCATGTTGAGCCTGCCTGTCGGCAGACAAGCGTAAGCGAAACTTCCCCAAGGATCTTTCGCTTACGCTCTTTTTATTTCTGAATAACGGTGTTATTCAGTTAACAACTTATCCGCGATTATTTGTGCAGCAACCTCGCTTCCTTTGAGCGATGGATGGAATCCATCATCTCCATAATAAGAAAAGTCACCTGTTGCTTCCATGTGTTTCTTCCACGCTTCGCCAACCGGACATAAAAGTGACTCGCTTTTACTGGCAGCATCCCGATAATTCGTTATTACTCCGTCAAAGGTATGCAGGTTTGCTTTTGCCGGCCACACCATAAAGAAAACCAATCGGGCGCCAGCCTTTTTACAGATCGCTGCGATTTTAGAGCCGTACGATAACAACATTTCTCTGCCATCTGACTGCGAAGAGGGTCCCTGCTGCACAACCACGTAATCAAATTCGCCCTTTTCTATCCGAGTCTGGATCTTTCCATCGTTCCAATGATCTTCAAGTGCATAATTTGGAAGGGCGATCATTTCAGTTTTTATCGTCACGTCTTGGTTCTTCCCTTCTTTTCTGACCAGTGCCGGAAGGTCATTCGTATACGTTAAACTATTACCGATGAATAAAATCTTTAGCTGCTTTTCACCCGTCTCCGTGTTTTTATCAATATCCTGTTTTTGACAAGAAGACAACTCAAACGTGCTGAGCATTAAAGCCAGCCATAGTACAGCTTTCATGGAGACAAAAGTGTTGGAAATAAATCATTCAAACCATCCTCCATTTTTAGGTATAAAATAAAGTCAGGGTCTGTTGACAGAGACCAAAATGGAAGACGTTAAAGTTCTCAGCTTAATTTAAATGAAATACATCCCGACTTCGTTCCTCCTGGTTGAACAAATGCAACTGATACCGGATACGTTGAAGCAGGAATGCCTCCCGGCTTTTGGCATCTGTTATCAGGAAGTCATACCGATCATTGAGATCAAGATTTAGCTCAATCGCCACAGCAAACGAATTGAAGGATGATTCCGGCCGGACAATATTCCGTTTTAAAAGGTACTCTTTGAAAAAATCTTCCAGCTTTGCACCAATCGGTTCATGTTGATTGGTACGCCAAAGATTAACATCCCCGGCAGGGTATTGCTTCGAGCGGTAGCTCCGGAACATTTTATCCATTGTAAACGCATCGTAGCATTTCACAATAATATCTGATTCACCCGTTTCGTGTTTGCGGATAACACTTTCGAGCTTCATCAGCGAGCCGATGCGTTCAATATTGATTGCATGATTAAAGTAAATTCCGAACTTTATATCATCTGTTTCTGCATCCGTCAGCAACTCGCGATAGCGGGGCTCAAAAATGTGCAATGGCACCAGCTCACCCGGAAGCGGAAGAATTGTAAGGGGGAACAGAGGTATTGTATTGGCCATTCGTTTACAGCATTAATATTTCAAAATGTATTTTGGCTGAACGTTAAACTCTTTCGAAAGTTTTTGCTCGCCCGGTAAAAATGAAAGATTGATTAAAAAAGAAAAGCCTGCTACCGTACCGCCTAGCTGTTGCACGAGCCAGCCTGCCGCACTTGCCGTCCCTCCCGTTGCCAATAAATCGTCATGCACAAGAACATTCCAGCCTTTTTGAATAGCATCTTCATGAACTTCTACCGATGCCGTTCCGTACTCCAATGCATACTCCTGTGAAATCGTTTTGTACGGTAGCTTACCGGATTTACGCATCGGGATAAATGCACACTGAAGTTCCTGCGCCAGGATAGAACCAAAAATAAATCCGCGTGCCTCCACGGCCGCAATAGCATCAATCTTCTGATTTTTATACTGCGCTCCAATGGCTGAGATCACGTCTTTCACAAGCTTGTGATCAGCCAGCATGGGAGTAATATCTTTAAACAGGATTCCAGGTTTTGGAAAATCGGGTACATCGCGGATCACGCTTTTGATTCTGGCTTCTAAACTCATTCAACGATTGATAATCGTTCAAATTAAGAAGTAAATTGGGATATAAAAATGGCTGTCCGGTTACCTGTCCTCAAAATTTGAAATTGAACTCTGAATCCTTCAGAATGAAAAAAACTTTCGTTGTCGCGCTTATTTTTATCAATTCAATTTGCTCTGCGCAAGATAAGTTCTTTCAAATCATCGCATTCAAAGGCAATGTACTGGTCGACAGTTTACCTGTTACCTGTGGACAGAAGATTGATGCCTCCAGTCAACTTATGCTGATCGAAAAGGATGGTTATGCTGCAGTTCTGACTTCGCAGGGGTATGCATTTCAATTAGGAAGAGGGAAACATAAGGTTAAAAGCATTCTTGCCCAAACTCATTCCAATTTAATCCGCGTAAAAGATTCACGGGGTGTGGGAGCAGTTCACCGGCCATATGCTGATCCCATAAAAATTTTATCGGTAGATGAATTTCATGAATATGCCTACCTGGGGGGTGACACGCTTACGATTGTCTGGCAGGCGCAAACCGGAATCAGTACATATTCCGTTATTCTAACAGACATGCTTGACAAAATTTTGGTTGATACAACTGTTTTCGGAAACACAGTCACGATTCCGGTTCCAAATATCTTTAAAGATAAAGCCTTATTGTTCCAGGTTAAAGCTGGTAAATTGTCTTCCAAGCAAATGTTTGTTAAGGCTTCTCAGGATTATAAGGATTTCAGGTTTGATGCGAGTTGTGCATCAGGAATGAGTCTTATCGAAAGAGAACTTTTACTGGCTGGTCTGTGTGAGGTTTATAATCTCTATTACGATCAGATTCATCATCTGCACAACCTATATGTGTATAGTAAAAAAACAGGTATAGAGATTTTACATCCTTACTACCAACGGATGCTGAAAGAACATGATTTTGAAATTTTTTTTGTCAGCCAGCCGTAATCTTGCCCTGTAGTATTACCTGATCAATGATGCGGCTTCCAAACGCATAAGGCAAATAGGCAATCGATGAAATCGGTTTTGTGATAAACACGTTGGCAACTTTTCCCTTCGTAATGCTACCGTGTGTTTTCTCAAGCTCAAGCGCGACTGCGGTATTGATGGTTGCCGCATTAATCGCTTCTTCTGGAGTCATCTTCATTTTAATACACGCCAAGGAAATCATCAGTGGCATATTTCCGCTAGGCGCGCTACCGGGATTATAATCAGATGCAATGGCCAGTGGCAAGCCAACTTCCATCATTTTTCGAGCAGGAGGAAACGGGAGACCCAAAAAGAATGCCGCTCCGGGTAACGCAGTCGGCATAACCGATGAATTTTTCAAACAGGTAATTTCTTCATCGCCTATGTTCTCTAAATGATCTACACTTAACGCACCTGTGTTAACACCCGCCTGTACCCCACCCGACCTGTGAAGCTGGTTGGCATGAATGCGAGGCTTCATTCCAAATTTCTTTCCCTCCGTTGCGATACGTTCTGTTTCAGCCTGTGAAAAAAATCCTTGTTCGCAAAACACATCGATATAATCGGCCAGTTTTTCTTCCGCGATAGCGGGAATCATTTCTTTCAGGATCAGATCAATGTATTGCTCTTTGGTTTTGTCTTTAGGAACAGCATGGGCGCCTAGGAACGTAGTCTTTACTGTCAGGGGACTTTCTTTTCCAATGCGTCTCGCTACACGGAGCATCTTGAGCTCGTCTTCAGTCGTGAGACCATAGCCGCTTTTGATTTCAACGGCTCCGGTTCCGGATTTAATAATTTCCTGAACGCGTACCATAGTCCGTTCAAACAATTCCTCTTCCGATGTTTGCTGAAGTTTTTTTGCCGAGTTAAGAATTCCACCGCCACGGGCTGCGATTTCTTCATACGTAGCGCCTTTGATCTTCATCACAAACTCTTCCTCACGGCTTGCAGCAAAAATCAAGTGCGTATGAGAATCAACAAATGAAGGAAAAACAAATCGGCCAGTTGCATCTAACTCCGTTTTGCCTATTGCTGCAGCGGGCAATTCTGCCATGCTTCCGTATTGCTCAATGAGACCGTTATGAATGGCGAGGTAAGCATTTTCCAGAACAGGTAGGTGTGCCATCGCATTTCCCTTAATCGGGCCGATAGCCTGATCACGGGTCTGAACCAGTCCTTTAATGTTGCGTATGAGAATATCCCAGGTCACAGGATATTATTTGCTTTTCTCGAAGGATTCCGTTTTATAATCGAGGTTGGAACCAAACACCGGGAAGCTGATCTTCACCAACGCATAAAACATGCGGCCATCAATGCCGGGGCGATAGCCAATCTCTCCGCCATATGCCCAGCTCAGGGAACGATTAAATTTACCTTCAATACCGGCACGAAACCCAATCTTTTTAGTGCTCAGCGGACTGATGTCATAGGATGTTCCATTGTAAACAATATCCTCCAGGCTCACCCGTGGCGCAATTAAAATATCTACGTATGTTGTAAGTATCAGATCATCCACGCCACCTTCATACTTATCAAAGGTAAAGGCAGCATTGCGAATCCAGCTGAAGGAACCTCCGACAAAAATGCCGGCAGTTGAACCATTTGAAAATACGGTTATGTCATCATCACCGTTTGCAATTCCTGCATCCTCTAGTGTTCCGCCTTCCTCATTTTCAAAATCTGCAGTGGTGAGGCCCTGTGCTTCCATGATGTTATTAACATCGATAGTGCTTTGCCAAACCGTTACGCCTAACCTTCCACCAATAACCTGGCGAACTTTACAAGGTACCTCCGCATTTAAAGGAACCCGCGCAGCCCACTTGTTACCGGAATAGCTCTTCTTGTACAAGACAATTTTTGTATTCGAGCTCTTTTCAAAATCTTTAATGTGGTAGGTACCTCCAAGTTCAAAATACGTAAACGGCTTCTGAGTATTATCCACTTCACTCGTCTGCTTACCTTGCTCACGATTCAGGTCGAAAAATTTACTTCCATACGTGGATCTGAAATTTGCCTTAAGATCCACCTTATTTTTAATGGAATATTCTGCCTGAAGTCCAAACCCTGCGTTAACATTCGTAGCGAAGACTTCTCCGTACAACGGCTGGAGGTGTACAAACAGCTTGTTTATATTATTTGGCTCGTCATAAAGTTCCTCAAATGTAACAGCGGTCTTGTCTGCTCGCTCACCCTGGGCGAATACCCATGCGGGTAGAGCAAGCAGCAAAAAGATGATTAAAAACCGGGAGATTAAGGCCATATTGAATTCAATAACCGTAAAAATACTAAATATATACCGATATACAGGCCCGGTTAACCCTTCAGCGCAGCCATGTAAGGGATTACATCTTTTTGCTGAAAATGGATTATAGACCAATAAAAATAAATTTTTAGATAAGTCTAAACTTTGTAATATTGCCTCATGAAATTTCTACACACCTCCCTGAGCTGTTTTCTTTGTCTCGCATGGTTTAGCGCAACCGCACAGGAAAATGAACCTGAAAAAGGAAAGTCATACAACCTGTTCAATCCTGTTCCGAAAAGTGAAATGCGCGAGTTCAGTATCGACCGGCCGGATGTTACGGAATCACCCATGACCGTAGATGCAGGACACTTTCAATTTGAAGGCGATATCTTCAAAGTAATAAAACAAAATCAACGAAATGGTGACCGTGCCTTTAGCATTGTTAATGGACTTTATAAAATGGGATTATCCGACTCCTGGGACATTCAATTTGGTCTTGAGCTTTATAACATTTATCAAAACAGTGAAGGAAAGACGTATGAGAAAGGATATGGCAATACAACGATCCGTCTTAAGTATAACTTTTGGGGAAATGATGGCACCACACGAACAGCACTTGGGATGATTCCTTACATTACGCTACCAACTTCTCCTGTAGATTCGGAAATTGTTTATGGGGTAGGATTTCCTTTTGCATATAGCATCAATGATGCGTTGGGTGCCGGTGCGCAATTTCAGTTCGATTTTGTTCCGAATTCAGAAGGAGGACATCAGCTGATCTATTTGCAAACTGTTGTGTTTGGAGGAAAGTTAGTGGGTGATCTTGATTTTTACATTGAAGGCCAGGGAAATTTTTCAAGTGATGTTACCGTCTATTCTGCAAATGGTGGAATAATCTACAACGTTAACGATAATGTAAAGGTTGACGTAGCAACAAATCTTGGATTGGTAGATGAAGCGCTTACCCGCGTGTATCTCGGACTATCGTTCAGGATCTAAAACTTTCTTTTGATTTCCACCAGTTTACCGTTTCTGAATTCGATAAACGGAACATATTGATTTGTCCTGCCTACGGTAAAATCATAGCCTCCGGTAAGATAACCTGGAACCTGCCTGTTTTTGCTGAGCGCATCCTGAAAATACACACCGTGCTTCTTCAATGTATTCCCCGCAAACAACATGAAATCATACCCCAGCTTCGCATAGTTTGTGTACGCAGACGAACTGGAATTCCGTCCATGCTCTCTTATAAATTTCCGCTGGAAGGCCAGGTATCCCGCGTTGTTGTCGGCTGAAAACGTGGGGCCATAGAGAATAATTTTCAGTGCTTCATACTTTGAATAATCGACTGCAGCATTATCAAGCCAGTTCTCCGACCCGACAATAGTCACTGAATCTTTCCGCGTCTCTACGCAGCTAATCACTTTTGTGTAAATCAATGGATCATCAGACGCCACAAACACTGAGCCCAGGCTGTCTTTCGGCAATGTGAATTGCTTGGGTATTTTAAATTCATCCACTTCTGTTGGCGTTGCGAGTATCTCCAGAATCTTTCGCGAAGTTTCTTTGGTAACGCGTTCCGAGCGTATCACTTTTAGTCCGGATTGCTGTGCTTTCTCAACAAAATTGGCTGCCAATGTTGAGTCGCGTTTACTATCTCCGTAAAATACCATGCACTTCTTATTTTTTTTCACGCTCGCAAGATACTCAGCGGACTGGCTGCCAATGGTTTCATGCGATGGCTGAAAAAGGAACCCGTAAAAATTATCTCTTACCAATTCATAATTGTTAGAGATGGGATTAAAGAGATTAATTTGATTAACCTGTGAAAACTCCTGTATCGCAACATTTTCGTCAGAATACAATGGTCCGACAATCATGTCGCTGCTCTTCAATTCACGCATGAGCAACAAACTTTTGATCCGCTCCGGATTGCGTTCGGTATCATAGGCCCGCAAGCCGATCTTTATTCCTTGCTTCGCGAGTGTATCTACCGCCAGCATCATGCCTTCGTATAAATCCAGTACAAATTGATTTCGCTTGCGGCTCGGAGAAACATCAATGGTGCTCACTACAAACGGGAACAAAACTGACACCGTGTAAACATCTTTGTGAATAGTTTCGGGTGTGTCAATAATGTAATCAGCTTTTTTGAGATCAAATTTGCTGATGAGCGACTCCAGCAACTTCTGATCTTCCAGCTGCGTTTGGTTTTTAGAAAGCTCGCGGGCCAGCTTTTCGCCTATCACTGCATCTTTCGGGTAATTTTCCAACATCATCTTAAGCGTTTCGATATCCTGAACACCGCTTAGGGCCTGTTTCTTTAGCTCAGAAATTGATTGTTGAGTTTTCTCATTCTTTATCTCACTCAACAGCTTTAGTCCCTGGAAATAATCTTTGTTGTCGAAATGAATTTTGGCCATCCAGATATTCACTTCGTCCATCTTATCCCATGTTGGGTACAAGGTTTTGATCTGCCCGAACATATCCTTTGCAACTGCCTTGAAGTTTTGATGGTAGGC
>Ga0075156_10000391_pt1 | contig 22394 bp, 17 predicted proteins | sample JI81AbrownDNA_FD_70966 | JGI IMG/M metagenome (GOLD analysis project Ga0075156, IMG submission 70966) | Wastewater effluent complex algal communities from Wisconsin, to seasonally profile nutrient transformation and Carbon sequestration -... | ecosystem: Engineered > WWTP > Effluent > Algae...
CGGATATTTTTACGACTCGTTCGGCTGATGATGCCAATACGCTGTTACAGAATTTACTTGTGCAGGACCCTGATGCTTCTGCGGCTGTGAATGCTTACTTAACAACAGCGGATACCGAACCAATCATTTATGTCAAAGATGTTAATGACAAGATTGACCGTAATGGTCAAAAGGTGTTGAATGCAATTCTTGATACCCTAACAACTCGGTATGATTACAACACGGTCGGTTTCCTTTACAAACCGACGTTGCGAGCGATGTCGGAAGAGCTACGGTATATGTTGCTACTGCGGGGTATGTTGGTTGGCGAAGCTATCGTCAGCAAAGAAGGAATTTTTGAAGCTATAAGGTTAATAGACCCAATCAGCTTACAATGGTTCGAGAAAACAAACGGACGACTGGTCCCTGAGCAAGTGCCTTCAGGTGGAGGTAATAATATCTCGCTAGACTTCGTTTCCGTGTTCGTTTCTTATTATAGACAGGACCCGATGAGAGCATACTCCAGCTCCCCATTTGTGTCATGTATTAACACAGTTGCGGCTCGACAACGCATTATCAATGACCTGTATCGGATCATGCTCATTACTGGCTACCCCCGTTTAGATATTGAAGTGTTAGAAGATGTCGTTGTTAAGAACGCACCGCTTGACATAAAGGGCGATCCTGCAAAACTGACGCAGTATATAAACAACACCATTACTTCAATAACTAATACAGTGAGTAATCTTAGACCTGACCAAGCTTTTGTCCACACTGACAGTATTCAAGCCGACATGGTAAACACCAAATCAGCAGGCATGACTTTAGATATTCAACCAATTATCAAAACCCTAAACGCACAAAATCAGGCAGGTTTGCGTGTGATGGCTACTACTTTAGGCAGGGGCGAAGCGGGGGTTAACACCGCGAGTGTGGAAGCCGCCTTATTCGCTAAGAACGCAGAAGCACTAAATACCCCCATAAGTGAGTTATGGGAGCAGATTTTTACCTTCATTCTAAGGTTAACAGGAAGTACGTCCAGAGTCGTTGTTAAGTTCCGTCCAGTGGAACTAAGGCCAGCAACGGAGTTAGAAGCGCAATTAGTCCTAAGACAGGCTCGACTACTAAAAGACTTGAGCTTAGGGGTGATCGAGGATGACGAATACCATCTGGAAATGTTTGGTCGCATACGCCCCGATTCTGCGCCGATCTTGAGTGGGACAGGGTTTATGGATAAATCGGTAGTAGAGGCGGGGGGTATAAGCCCTAATGCCGATCCCACAGGACGCTCTGTGAGTTCGGCAGCAGATAAGAGTGCGAAAAGTAATGGTGTTAAGAAGTAAGGTTTAATCCGTAATTGAAACTTCATAGCGCATCAGAGCTTCATAAGCTCTTGGGTCTATGAAGTTTTTCCATTTCTCGGCTTGCCGTTTAATGAAGGCTTCTTTGGCTTGTTTATAGGCTTGGAAGGCAAGCTCAGGGGTGTTGAAGTAACCTACGTGTCGATCTTTGGACGTATTACAACATCTAACTTGGAATCTACCTTGATGGGCAGAGACCCCTACGGGTAGACCTCCTCTACAAGCTCTGCTAGATATAAGTAAGTTATTTAACTCTGAGGGCAAAAATAAGCAGGTATCCTCAGAGTAAGCCTTATTGCCTTTGAGAATTAAATCTTTATCTAATTGGAAACCCTTTTGGTCGAACCCTACTTGGGACTGGCACCACTTATAAAAGTAGGAGTAATCCTTAAAATTCTCACTTGCATAACAGCCAACATAAGTGGGAAATCTTTCTTGATACTTAGGACAGTAACACCGCACTAGGAAATGCCGCCAAGTAAGGTACTCCTTAAGGTGTTTACCGTTTACCTTAGCAGGGTACTTCCCATCGTTTACACCAACGCCGCAGATTAACTTAGTCATTTTCGAGTCCTTATTCAAAGGCATTCTGAAGGGATGCAGCAACAGGTGAATTACTCCTGCTTTCGGGTGGCCGCCCTAAGCTGCAAATAAATTATACTACCAATACCGATCCTAATTGTTCAAGTCGTGTAAAAAGAAAAAACCTCCAAAAAGGAGGCTTTATTTTCCCGCAGTAGTAATCTTTACCTTTCGGCAGCCGACGACAGTGCTTTCGATAAAAGGGTTCTTCCGTGGGGTCGATGCACTTACAGTACATTTAAGCTAACCCTTAACGGTCGGCTCGATTGCCTCACGATTTACAGAACCACAAACTTGGCAGAAGGCTAGAGAATCGAACTCCACACAGCAAGATTTGGAGTCTCGCTCGCCACCTTGGAACATGGCCTCCTAAATACTGGTCAGACAGGAAGGACTCGAACCTCCGACCGTCGGCATCCAAGGCCGCTACGCTACCAACTGCGCTACTGTCTGCGCTACTGTCTGCGCTACTGTCTGAAATAAAGTGGGAAAAGCACAGGACTCGAACCTGTATCTCTCACTATTCAAGTGAGTGTCCTACCCTTAGACGAACTTGACACAAAAACTACCCACTTCTTCTCGGCAACGGCAAGTGGTCAACCATCATGTCAAAGGCTCTTCAGCCCTGCCTTCTTCCTTTTGGCTACAACCTACACCCACCTATGGAGTATCTTCAGGTCTTGGTAGTTAGCACTATAGCGAGGAGGCCGCGCTGTATTGAAAGATTACCAAAGGTATTAAACCTTGTCTATAAAGAAGTGTAACTTTTACAATGTATTTGCAAACGCCGCCACGTTATAGTAATCTTTACACATCTACAAAATTCATACGAAAAGTGCTATGAAACGCATTGAATTAACGGAAAGAATCAAATCTTTTATCACAGCTTCTGTGGGGGATACGATCGACTACGAAAAAATCGCTGCGTTTGAAGCAACAGCCGTCACTAGCTTACCGTTAAATAAACGCGGTTCAGTGTTTGATCGTGGGCAAATTACTGCTGAGACTTTCATTGAGGCAGCTAACCTTATTAACACAGGTACTTTTGTACCCCTTCACACGTTGCATGAGCAAGGTTATGAAATTCCTGTAGGCCGTTTATTCTACGGTGAACACGTTAAGTCGAATCAAGGTACTGACGAGCTTCGTGTGTTGTTCTTTGTTGATGGTACAAGTCCTGACTTAATTAGTCGCCTTGATACAGGTGTCATCGAAGAGGTCAGCGTAGGTATGCAGTTTAAGCGTTTGCTTTGCTCTACCTGTAACATTGACTTGATGGAAGACAATGAGTCTATTTGGTCACAGACCTGTAAGAACGGTCACGTCATGGGCATGGGTTCAAACCATGTGAAACCAGACGGTGTTGCCAATTTCCGTGAGATGAGCTTAGTTTCCAAAGGTGCCAGTAATGGTGCGAAGGTTCTTGGCGCACAAAAACGCTTACTCGCTTCCGCTTATTACAAAGATGGCTCCGCTTTAGCGGCCTCTTTAAAAGACCCCGAATTTATGCTTTTTGGTTCTCCCACTAAGCTTGCTGAGGAAGACCCTATGTTGATTGCTGAGTTACAAGCCAAACTAGCTAAGGCTGAAGGCGACCTGACTTTGACAGCTACAGCTAAAACTGAAGCCGAAGGTAAAGTTGCTACTCTTGAAGCTGCTAAAACTGAGGCCGAAGGTAAGGTTGCTGTTTTAGAAGCCAAGCTTGCCGCAGAGGCTGAAAACAACTCTGGCCTTGCCGCTAGTATCACAACTTGGGAAGCAGCTTGTACAGCTTCCGAAGCTGCTAAGACTGAAGCTGAAGGTAAAGTTGCTACGCTTGAAGCTGCCAAGACTGAAGCCGAAGCGAAATTGTTAGCTGCTGAAACTGAGTTAGCCCCTCTAAAGGCTGCTCAAACTGCCACGCTTACTCAGCGACCATTTAAGCTTCCTATCGGCGGTGTAGCCAATTTGAATGCTACGACTACCGATAGCGAAAAACCAAAAACTGTTACGACTGGCTCCAACGCCTTTCGGACACCCAAGTAACTTTGTAAACTAAACCCCCACTAGGAGACAACGCGATGACAGAAATCGCATCAGGTGGCGTGACCCTCGTGGGCATTCCCCAACAAGACTTCCGCTTCACTTTCCGCTTAACAGCGGGTATGGTTGCTGCGGATATTGGCAAACCAGTTGCTTTATCTACTGCTGCCAACAACACGGTCAAATTAGCAGGTGACGGCGAGGTCGTTATCGGTCGCTTGTTAACCTATCGCAATTTGACAACTGAAGGCATTATCGTCGGTACTGTTGAACTGAAAGGCGGCTTCCGCTTTGACACAACTGGTGCTCCTGTTGCTGTTGCTGTCGGCAACCAAGTTGTTGGCTCGGCTACTGCTGGCGCAGTCAAAGCAGGTGTAAATCCACGTTCGTTAGTAGTTGCCGTAAATGGTACCACTGCTGATGTAATCTTCATCTAAGGAGTCGGTATATGCGTCCTTTAAAAGATATTGTAAGAACTACTCCTGAAGCCATTGCAGCGATGTTAATGGTTGAAAGCAATAGTGACTCCGCTGACAAAGGTATGAAGCTTGTTAAAGAAGCAGCATCCTTTGGCTTAAACCTCCGTGACTACTTGGTGTTGTCTGTTGACACTAAAGGTGCCGAGAAGTGGAAAGGCTATAATGGCTATGAAGCAATTAAAGTTGCCTTGAACTTGCCTCATGCCAACGACTTTGAAGCTGGCATCACTTTGCAGGCTGCTGCTAACACCTTCAACACATACGCGGGTACTCGCGCTATGTTCCCTGAAGTTATCGACGATATGTTGAAGTTCAAAACGCTTCAAGATAACAAAGTTGAGAACATTGCTTCGATTGTTGGCCAGTCTCGTACTGTGTCTCAGCGTGAAATGATCTCCACTTACTATGAAGATGACTTGGCTGATGGTAGCACCAATACTAATACGATCGCTGAACTAGGTAAAATTCCTGTTAATAGCGTTCGTACTAGCCAAAGCTCTGTTAATTTCGGCAAACGTGGCAGTGGTATTGAGTTATCTTACGAGTTCACTCGTGAAGCGTCTCTTGATGTCATCTCCCCATTTGCGGCTCGTATCGCCCGTACATTAGAAAAATCCAAAGTTGCTGCGGCTACTTCGATTTTGATTAACGGTGATGGTGTTAACCCTGCTGCTGAAGTACAACTGTTCCGCTCCGCTGCTTTTGGTGCTACCGCAAATGGTCTTGTCTCTGAGAACTATAAAGCTTTAGCTAAGTTCTTGATGAGTAATGCTAACAAAGGTTATGTCTTTGATACCTTCGTGGTTAACTTTGATGTGTACGTGGACTTAATGTTCCTAGCTCAACCTGTTGTCGGTGCTGGCTTGAGTACCGTTGATTTCATGCAGAACAAAGGTGCACCTGCAATCAGCACAACCTTACCGTTTATGAATGGCATGATTAACGTGGTACTCTCCTCGACTGTACCAGCTAATAAAATCATTGCGATGACTAAAGCGGAATGTATCGAAGAACTCATCATGGCGGGTGGTAATATCTCCGAAAGCGAGCGTTCGATCACTAACCAATCTATCACTTACGTGAAAACGGAAGAGACAGGTTATAAGTTAGCGGTGCCAAAAGCGCGTGTCATCTTAGACCTGACGACAGCCCCTCCTCCGTAAGCTGTGTGGTTAAAGGAGGTTGTAAAAAGCCTCCTAGAAAAAGCCCTGCAAAAGCGGGGCTTTTTTATGTTAAAATATCCAAAACGAGGTAAACCTATGTTAGTTATCGTAAAGACCACAGGTTCTTTTATGCTTTCACCATACGACGGTGGGGCCACGCCTTTAATTGAAGCAAACACTCCAACCCTTTGCTCCTTGACTCCCTTCGTTTCTTACCGTGTAAAGCTGGGGCAATTAAGTATCTTGGCTGAGAACGTACCAGAGCAGGCTACTCAGGAAGGTTTACAAGCCGCTGAGAGCGTTGAAGAGTACCTTGAAAGCTTAAAACCTGCGCCAATTAAACCTCAACCTACCAGAACTAAAAAGAGTACCTAACCATGACAAACTGGTTCGAGAGTGGTGAGTCAGCAACCTTAGGCTTTAACCTAACCCAAGAGGGAGACTTTGTTATCCCTGATGACGGTAGCAATGTTGTTTTAACTATCCGTAATAAGGCTGGGGCTGTCCTCCACACGGAAACTCAAACCAGTGTGGGTAGCCAATATAGTTTTGTGATCCCTGCTTTAACCAATACCCTAACAGGTAGTAATACGGTTGAAGCTCGCTTCGTTAAACTGAAGTACCAACTAGGTGGCGGAACTCATCAAGAGTTACAAAACTACCAGTTGTCGGCGTTTATCCCTTTTACAGTAACAAGTGAAAGTGTTAGAACCTATCTCGGAATTAGCATCGATGAGTTAGAAGACCATGAGATTGACTTACTTCAGGCATATCATACTTTGGTTGGTACTTACGGTTCAAATTTCACCACTCCGTTTGCCACTGAGGGCACTCTTAGCTTCACCGCTAATAAAGCTGTGGCGATCCAAGCAGCGGTTGACCTTGCGGTCGGACTACCTCAACGCATCGCGCAGAAGTCGGATGCTGAGAAGGCTAGTTTTCAACGAGCAACAAAATTTGACCCCTACAAACTAATCGCACGACTGAATGAAGAATTAGCTGAGGCGTTAGCCGTCATTCTACCTACGGCAACTACTGAGGTTGGGGCGGCAAACTTCTCTATCTCTGGCGGGGTTGACCCCTTTACTGGAGCTTAACCTTGAGAAAACTTCACCATAAACGGTTTAAGTTTGTACTGCGAAACCTAACGCGGGGTGTTAGCTTGATGGGGGAGTTTGTTGACCCATCAGGTGAGCTTTTGGCAACTGAGGAGGTTAATCAATTACTTCGGGTGACCAAGAAGGCTATCTTAAACTCTGGCGACCATCTCTACTTTCAGGGCAACCACTACGGTGTTTCATCCTACAGTAAGGAAGTCCTAGACAGCATATTCCGCTTAATTCCATTCCCCGACGTAGTAAGCTGGCAAGTACAGCAAGTCTCAGTTGAAGACCCATTAACGGGGCTAATGAAGCCTGTCGATGCCATTGCACCACCTGTTCAGGCTTTGCACTGTAAAAAGAAAACGGAAGGCTTTGAAGGGGATATTCACTCCAACATGAAACCTAAGACCTGTTACCTAATGACCGAAGTGGTTAATGTGGGGGACTTGCTTGATGGGGTTCCCGTTAAACGAATCTACCGAGAGCAGGACATCTATAAGGTCGAAACGTAATGGCCAAGCCAAGTAAGGATAATTTTGCAGGTATCTTTAGTGAGGTAGCTACGCAGGCTTCCGAGCAAGGTCATGCAAACCTTATTGGTAAAATTGTACACTCCAAAAATAAAACAGCCTTAGCTAAGAAACTTAATACCAAACTGGATAAATTTAAAGGCGATGTGGCCTTGCTGATTATTGGCACTAACGATGGATTACAGTTGAACAAAGAGCGGAATAGTCAGGAAAACCCAAGTCAGTTTACAGGCGGAAAGACTGAGAGCTACAAAGCCCTAACCCCTTCTTGGTTAAAGAGAAAAGCCAAGTATGGTGCGTCTGTTCCTAGTTTCTTTAAGTTCAGTAAAAAGGTGGAAAGGAAAGGTGAAAATGCTGAGGAGAACACCCCGCAACAATTCTTAGGCCCCTTCCTAAACCATGAGCTTGCTCATTCTGCTGCTAGGTTTGGACGAGTTGAGGCCAAAGACATTAAGGTGTTCAATGAGCAAGGTGAGGAGATGACCCTCAAAGGCGGCGGCACAAAAGAGAGTCGCGCAATCAAAGCCGCAGGCGGAACGCATAGTAGCCGTATTCGTAACTTTAGTCCCAAGAGCAAAAAGTATTACGTCAAAGTTCGACTGATGCAGAAGGTAGCTTACTTGGGCAAGAACCCTGTTCGCCTGCAATATTTTGTGGCCAACTTACTTGATCCACAAAATGATGCCGCTTCGGGTTTCGCTCGCTCTAAATTAGGTCGGCAAGCTGTCGGTCGCCCAAACGTAGGCCATTTACTCTTGTGGTATTATCAGGTTAAATTACCTGCTGTGATTAAAAGCCATTACAGCCACACTAAAGTTAAGGAAATCTAATTATGTTAATCGGCAATGGTTTACTTAACATCATCGAATCAAGTTTACTAGCTCACTCCAAAGCTCTTGCAGGAGCGATTAACGGCACTCTTGGCTACAACGTGAAGTCTGTATTGTTTGATGATTACACCTTAGAAGAAAGGCTTCCTGAGCAGGATATAATCGGATGCTGGCAACTGGAGTTTGAAGTTGATGAGCATATTGTCTCAGGCACTTTTTTGCTGACTCTTAGTACCTTGAATGACTCTGGTTTATTCAGGTTACGAAACGCAGCTAGTTTGGTTTTCGACGAGATTAAGCCGATGCAGGAATTTAATCTCTATCAACCTGATGGCACTCAGGTTGAAGGGACTATTATTGTAATGAATGGTGTGAAGATGCTACCTGTAGAGAAAGGGGATGAACGCCCTGCCAAGACGTTCGCTATTCCCTTTAAATGTACTCGGACGATTGGGCTTTAAGCGGGAATACCTCCGATATTCTGTAACACAGAATCTCGCTCTGGGTAGTGTTCTGGGTCGTAAACGGCAGGATGGAAAGAAACCTGCTCTGTTTTCCCAGCAACTCGTAACCCTAGCTCCAAGTAATGCCGAATAACATTTGTTTTAGTTCGGCCTTCTTTTTCAGCGACCTGCATAATTAAGGCTTCTAATTCTTGCGTAATACGGATGCTATACATCACATCGACTTTTGCTTTAACTTTGGACATGGTGAACTCTCTCAATTCGTGTGTTTTAAAAACCTGTGGTTGCGTGAGTATATCTTTGTTAAACTACAGGAACAACCACTTTTTTGTAACTTCGGAGAACAACTATGGCTGGTGAAGCCCGTTCCATTGATTTCTTAGTCGGCACCGCCACCATTATGTTGGGGCTTCCTGCTGATTTGCGTGACTTCCGTCCTGAAACCCACTCTATTGGCTTAGTCAAGAATGTGAAGTTGATGGCTGAGGCGACTTACATTGAGTTAACTCAGGGTCTTCGTAACTCTGTTGTTCACTCTGTTAAAACAGGCGAGCCTGTTCGTGCCTCTGCTGAAGTATATGAGTTTAATGCTTCTAACTGGAGCTATGCTTTAGGCTTTAGTGGTTACAACGTGGGCATTCCTGCTCTCAATGCAGGTTCGGCTACTATTACTACTGTTGAAGCACTTGTTCCCTCAGGTGGTATCCTTGCTCCTGCTGATGTTACAGGTTATGACGACTTTACATTGTCTACTGTAACCAACTTTGCTGTTGGGGATTATGTTTTAATCCAAGTAGGTTATAACGATGTAGTTGTCCCTCGTCGTATTACCACTATTGCAGGTTCAGTTATCACTGTGGATGCTCCGATTAAAAACGTCGCTTTCCCTGCTGGTGTAACGGTTAACAAGTGCTTAGTTGTACCTGTTGGTCGTAAATCTGAACAGCCATTCTTGGCGGCTAAGATTGTTGGTAACATGGCCGATGGTCGTGAGATTGCAATTGAAATTCCAAAATTGCGTATTACTAAAGGTTTTGATGTTACTTTCCAAACCTCTGACTATGCCAACATGCCATTTGAATTTACTGTTTATGACCAGATTCCTGCTGATAATCAGTATGCTCGGTTCCAAGAGCAGTTTGATGGTGCCTCAGCGGTTGTTTATACCAACCACTAATAAATAAGATTGATGGGTTAGAGAGTCCTCCTCTAGCTCTGATGTAAACAAAACCCGCTTACGCGGGTTTTGTTTTTAGTCTGTTTAGGCGTTTAACACGCTCTTTTTCCATTTGTAGTTATAGCCACTCTTATTTCCGCTAACCCATTGGTGGCGTACAGCAAAAGGTTTACCTTTATCAGTCGGCACCCACTCACTGTTAATCTTCGCCTGAAAGCCTCTTTCTTCTAACCATTGGTTCATCTTAATTGCAGATAAGCCTAGCCGCTTACCTAACTCAGTCGGCTCTACTGCCTCATCTGCCAGTCGAATCATGCTTTGAGCAGGAGCGAGTCGGAGTATTTCAGTAAGATCAATCTGGTATGTTAGTCTTGCGCCTTTCACAGCTTCTACTTGGGCTAGATGGGTTGGCACCTCAAAGAGAGTAGCTAACTGCATTACCGCAGTAATGTGATTAACAGCTAAATCAGTAGGGGTTCGAGGGAGCATAGGAACGAGAGGGGAAGCAGTAAGAGTTTTCAATTTCTCTAAAACAGTGCGGCGAACTACCTTGGATTCACGCATTGAAACCAAAAGGCATTGGTCTTGTGTTAGCTTGAAAACAGTGGACTCGGTATTGTTTGAATTTTGCACTACGAAACTTTCGTAGTGGTATCCTTCAAGCTCGTCTTCAATACGAGAATTAAAGTCATTTGCTCGAATAGCCTTTTCACCATGTTGTAGGCGAGCATTGTTCACAAGCTCTAGCAAATCTCGACTAGACATCGTAGAAGTTGTTACAGTTAAATCTTTCATAATCTTCAAATCTCAAAAACGAAAAAGCCGTTTCTTATAGACTGGTAGCAGAGGGTGGAAGTCAAACACCCAACAGTCAAAGAAACAGCTTTTTCGTTGGCTTCAAATATACCTGAGACTTCGCTGCTACGCTTCTCCTCAGATGTTTAGAATTGTAAACGCAAGAACGACTAACGTCAATCGCTTAACAAAAACCCTATTGGCTGTTACAATCAAACCTCACAAGAGAGGACAAATTTATGACTGCTTTAACCCAAACCTACACTGCTCCCGAGCCATATTTCAATCTAGCTAATGGCCGAGAGCTGAAAATGACTTTTGGTATGCTTAACCGCCTCGCCCGTATTGCAGGTAATGTTGAGACGTTAGGTATGGTGATGATTGATAGTGACCTCCAGCAAGCCCTGTTAAGCCAGTTGTTTGCCACTTATGATGAAAAAGGTAAGCAGCTCGAAGTAGCTGACATTGATGACATTAACTGCTCTATGGAGGAGCTACTTCAATTGTTAGCGTGGGTGTTAGAGAATTTGACTTATTTTTTTCTCAAGAATCTTCAAAACTCGGCGAAGATAGCACAGCAGTACAAGCCCGAGGAAAAAGCACAGTAGAGTTTAAGGCTTTCCAATCTTGGTTTGGTAGTCTGACTTTCCACGAAAGCGTGGCTTGGGCTTACGGTTGCTCTAAGAGCAACCTGAGACTCATCTACTGGCAGGAAACTTTTGAGGACATACAGCTAAAGCTTCGTTTCAAGGTGGGGGAGAAACAGATTGAAGCCTCCCAAATGTACGAAGCGATAGTGTCCGTAGCGTCACAGGTCTTCGGTAGTGACGAAGGCAGTAACTCGAAGGACTTGAGTAAGGTTAAAGTAGCCGATCAGAACGTAGCTAAAACAAGTTACGAAGCAATCAATATGTTTAGTGATATTTTTGGAAGGGGTTAAGGTATGAGCGGCGAGAATGAAAGTAAGTTGGTGTTTGATATTCTCACGGGGAACAACACTCTGGATGCCGCTCTTTCAAAGCTTCTAAAGCAGAGTGCGGAGCTAAAAAATAACCTTAAAACTGCCTTTGATGCACAGTCTAATGGGGGAGTCACTTTACATGGTTTGAAGGCTCTTGGCACTCTTACCGAACACCTAACTGCGATTAAAGAAGGCGTTAACAGCATTAACAAGGTCGGCCTCAATGTGATGGGGCAAACAGGAAGTCACGACCTTAAATACTTGGAAGCGGTACTAGCAGCCTTTGGTCGAGTAGTTTCCCTCCAAGAGAAATCCGCAGGCTTATCAGGCAAAAAGTTACAGATGGCGGCCTTCAATGGTCTGCTTAGTGAAGAAGATGTTAAGAGCCACGCTAAGAACATCAACGCCCTAAAAGCTCTTAATAAAGGGTACGTTCAGGGCGGCTTACAAGACACAGCCGAAGCCAAGTTAGGCATTAAACTTGTTGAAGAGCATACCGCCGCTCTAAGAAAACAAAACCGAGAAAAGATCGCAGGTGAACGTCAAACAGCAGCCGAGCAACGAAACAGAGTAATCACTGTTGCCCGCGAGATTAAAGAGGGTAAGAATCACTCTGAGTTTATTAAAAATGCCTCGGCTTTAGAGGCGAATCAACTTAAATTAAAACTGCAAAACGAGAGCTTAAAGGCTGGTTTAACTGCTGACCAGCAAGTCCGTATCTCCACTGGTTTAGGGGCAACTTTAAACCGCTTAGAGACGCTTAAAGCTCCTAAGTTAACTGCTCCTAAAGAGCTTGAGTTCTTTAATCAGCTACAAGGCGGCAGCTCTAAAGCTAAGGCTCAAGGAACCATTGCTTTACAGGAGATGGCCCAGCATATCCGTCAACTACAAAAGATGGGTAAAGCTGATGAACTATTAAAATGGACTGAAACCTATCAGCAATCTAAGTCTGCCTTTGCAACTAAGTTCGCACCTATCAGCCCCCATCAAGAACAGTTAAAAGAGAGTCGAAGAGTAGCCGAAGCTCAAAAACTACCTATAGCTGAGGTTCTTAAACTTACTGATAAAGGTGATGTAGCTAAACAGTATCGTCTAAGTGATATTCGTGCTAAAGCTTTGCCTGAAGGGGATAAAAAGGATGCTGAAATACGGTATCAGGATCAGATAAAAGCTCATGGTGTGTTTCTGCGGGAGAAAGAGAAGCAACAGAAAGCTGATAAAGCAGCCGAGCAGAAAATTGATGACACAGCTTCCTTAAAAGCTATCCAGCGTAAAAGAAAGGAGCAGGATAAGCAGAAGGCCATTGATGAAAAAGCTAAAGCTCAAGATGCAGCTAAAAAGGTTGCTGATAAAGCAGCCGAGCAGAGGGATAGAGACCTAACAGCTAAGAAGGTTCTCAAAGACCGACTACAGCAAGAATATGCAAGACAAGCAGCAGTTGTTAAAGCACAAGGTAAGGGTGACAAGTTAACTTTAGCTTCGGAAGCTCCTAAGACGGCTGTTGAATTAAAACGCTCCAAAGACTTAAATATCTTCCAGAAAGCTCGTCAAGGTCAACTTTCACCGAAAGACCTTCAAGACTTTGTGGCGAAAGGCAGTTTAGACCCTAAACGTCTTGTACGCGAACTAGGAGCTATTCAGAAACAGAGTCGAAGCGCGGAACTCGACCCCAATGTTATCGCTTTACACGGTAATCGTCCTAGTTTACTTCAGGGACATATCGGTATTGAGTTGAGCCGATTAACGCAGACGATTAAAGACATCGGAAAAGCTGATAAAGACGACCGTAAAAAAACGGCTCAAGAACAGGCTATCAAGGATAATCGCTTACTAGAGTTCCGTGAGAAAGCTCGTACAGGTAAGCTAACGGCTGCTGACATCACCTCTGAGAAGGATAAAAACTTACTTCACTCGATGAAGAAAGGCTATGGTGACGTAGCTTACGATAACAGACTCTCGCCTACGGCTCGCGCTGAAGCTTTACAGATGCGAAACCTGATTGACGAGAGACTCAAGACAGTTGCTGCTAAACCTCCAAAAGCCTTAGATGAGGTTGCTAAACACGCTGAGTTAAACCGTCTTGCTCGCAATATCGAACTACTAAACCCGAAACACGCTAACACATCTTCTGAGTTAGGCACTCGTTCAATCGAGCAAAAAACAAGACAGCTAGGTAAAGCGAAAGAATTAGAGCGGGCTGCTGCGAGTCAATACCTTACCGCACAAGCTCTAAATGGTCTAAGTGCTGAGGAACTTACTCACGCCAAAAAGATTATCAACTACCGTAAGAACATGGCGGGGGCTAATCAAGCTCAGGCTGATGTTGAATTAAAGCTCCTCACCCATATCCGAGCTATTGAGCGAACCGAAGCGGATCGAGTAAAAGCGGCCAAGAAACTCCAGACCCATAACGAAAGAATGGCCACAGATGCAGGTTACAGACTAGCTCAACAGCAAAAAGCTAATGTAGCAGCTACCGAAGCTGAACGTAAAGCTTTGGCAAGCACAGCAAATGATCGCGTAAGCCTTAAAGCTAGAAATGAAGCGCAGTATCGTGCGGATATTGCGGCCAGAACTTACGCTACACCTGCGGCCATTCAAGCTCTAAGTACGCCTCAGCAAGTACATGATGCTAAAGCCTCTTTGAATTACCAAGCAAATAACAGTGCTAGTAAGGCGGAGGAGGGTCATGCTCGGATGCTGTTACAGCTTCTTAACGAAATTCATGGTAAGGGCAAAGGGATTTTAGCTACAAATACCCTAATCTCTGACCTTGAAAAGACGCACTATAAAACTAAAGAGAGCCTTAACCATTTAGGTCGTGAAGAGTTACAGCAAGCGATTGCCGTTCTAACCTACCGAAGACAAATTGCTACTACAGAGCAACAGCGAGCTGCTGCCCAAAACCTGCTAAATACAGCAAACCAAGCCTACAAAGTTAACCCTGAACATCAAGCGGATAACCGAGAAGCAGCTCGTACACGTATCTTGGGTGACGCAGGCGCGAGTGTATTAACAATCCAAGCAGGTTTGATGTTGAACTACAAACTGCTGGCGGGGATGCAGGGTTTGTTTGGGAATGCCTTGAGTTCGGTAATTGAGCTGGATTCTGCCTTCCGCCAACTACAAGCGATTTCTGCTTCAACAAACACTGAAATGGTGTCGATGAAACAGAACTTAATCCTTGTCGCGCAAGCAAGTAAGTTCAGCGCGGCTGAGGTAGGTAATACGGCTGTGTTGTTAGCACAGGCTGGTTTTAGCATTGGTGAAATCAGTCAATCCATGAAAGGGGTTATCGCCTTAGCTCAGGCTACAGGGACGGAATTAGGTAAGTCCGTTGACGTTGTTACTTCGGTGCTATCCGTTTTTAACAAAGGCGCGGGTGAGACTGACCAAGTTGTTAACCAGTTAACAGAAGCGTTAAACAGATCGAAACTTGACATCAACAAGATGGCGTTAGGTATTCAGTACGCAGGTAACATTGCCAGTGATTCTGGTGTTAGTTTTGAAGACCTAACATCAGCTTTAGGGGCTATGGCCAACGCAGGTATCCGTAGTGGTTCAACGTTAGGTACTGGCTTGCGTCAAATGTTTATCGACCTACAGAAACCGAGTGAGAAATTAAAAGCTCGCCTAGATGGGTTAGGTTTAAGTTTAGATCAGGTGGACTTACACTCTAACGGCTTGGTGGGGGTCCTAGAAAACTTGCGGAATGCAGGTTTTACTTCCGCTGATGCCTTTCAAACCTTTGAAGTACGGGCTGCGTCAGCGTTCGCAGCTTTATCAGGCAACATCGGCGACTTTAACGAGTTAAAGGATAGCTTGAATGACACCAATGCTGCTTTTGAAGCAAACGGTGTGCAGTTAGAGGCTCTAGCGGTTCAATTAGACCACTTAAAATCTAACTTAGGTATTCTCTCAGCCGAGGCGTTAAAACCTGTAGCAACCCTCGTTCGTGACCTTTCAAAAGCAACAGCGCACATGATGGAGAAAACAGAGGAAGGCTCTGGCGCGTTAATGACTTTCGGAACAGTTTTGTCGGGGTTAGGTGTAGCTGTAGCAGTAGGGTGGCTGGCCAAGCTGTCTTTTGAGTTAGCCTCTATGGTTTGGGGTTTAACTAAAGTCAGAAGTGGGTTAATGGCTGCGAGAGCAGCTATGGCGGCTCACGCAGCAGGTACGGCTGTACTAACAGGAGCAACCTTAGCTGCTACAACAGCAGCCGCTAGTTTAAGAGTCGCCTTAGTTGCTGCTGCCCCTATTTTAATAGGAGTAGCTGCTGGGGTAGGGTTAGTCGTAGCAGCTTATCGTAGTTATGCCAAGGAGACGGAAAAACTTAACGAAAAACTGGATCAAGCAAAAGCGGCTTTCAATAAAGCTAAAGAGGGGGCAGCTACAGCTAAAACGGCTTACGAGAGCGTATCTGAGGCGATTAACGACCTCTCTGATAAGTATGGTGTCCTACAGCATAATCAAGCAGCAACGACAGATGAAGCTCAATCTCTCGTAACAAAGTTTGGTGAGATGGGCTTTGCTATTGATGATGTAGCAAACAGCAAAGTCGAAAATCTCATGGCCAAGTTGCGGGAACTTCGCAAGGAGTTAGGTCAAGAGTATCGGAGTGCTTCTGCTAAATCCTTTGCTGCCGAAGCGAGCAAGTTAATAGCTTCTGACACCTCAGACGAAAACTTACTAGCGGGTAAAGAGTTTAGTCCTAAAACCCTAAGTCAAAAAAGAGAGGGTTTACTTTATCCGACAGGACGCTTTACTGGAAACAGAGATGTTAGAAGTATGGAAGAAAGACTCATGGCGACTAGGGCTAGAAGCATTAAATACCCCGCCATGACGAATTTCCTAGCTAAGTTGGCGGGGGACTTGAAGGACGTTCAAAAAGCTAACGGGTTGCCAAAAGGTTTTAACATTCCAGAGTTAGAGCGTTTGTTTAGTAACTTAAAGCTAAATGCTCCAATAGGTGTGGATGCGTACCAATTAAATAGGGGGGAGGAGATTTTCACTGAGCTTATGAAAGGAGCTGAAGCTCGCCAAAGGATTGATAAGTCTCCTGAGAACAAGAGAAAAATAGCAAACAGAGCTTACAGAGATGCTGCGTTATCAGCAGTATCTGATGAGTCTCACGAAAAAGGGAAAGCAGTTAACTCAGCTCAAACAGCTCAACTTGAGTATGCTGCGGAAGCTGCGAGAATTAACAAGGTAAAAGGACTGACTAACGAACAGAAGGTCAGAAGTAAGTTCTCATTCGCTGAGAAAATAGATAAAAGGGTTAAAGCTGAAGTAGCTATGGTGGATAAACTACTAGAACCTCTTCGTGTCCAGCAAAAGGCACTAGAGGATAGTGGCGATGTTAAGAAACCTGCTTATGTAAAGGTAAGCACAGATATTGAAGGTTTAGAGAGACAGAAACAGGAGATACTTACAAGGAATGCCGCTGTTGACGAAGCTCTTAGACAAGGTAAAGCTCTAAAAGGAAAAGGGGAGTTACAAGACCTTCAAAGACAGTTAGAGGCTCGTAATGAGGAACTGAAAGACCTCAAAAGAGAGGATGCAGGGGAAACAGGACTCCTAGCTCATAACACTAAAGCCCAGCAGATTAGAGATAAGAAGCTAGAGGTAGATAAGTTATCTAAAGCCATTCTACTTCTTCAGGTTAAAGAGGGGGCAGATACCGAAGGGCAGCTTCTCTCTTTAGCTCAGAAAGTAGCTATCGAGAAGAAGTACCTTGAACGCGAGCTGGCCGAGAAAGGTCAAGGCATCGCGCTGGCAGCGCAAAAGGCTCAAACAAATGCCGCCAAGGATAGAAAAGAAGAAGCGTTAGATGACTTTGCTCAAGCTCAACAGGATTGGGTGGAGGCTTACAACTTAAATAACGATCTGTTCGATCAAGCCCAAGATGCAGCCCGCAAGCGGGCTAAATCTCAACATAAAAAAGTGCTTAACGCAGGGAATATGTTTAAGGATATAAATAAGGAGCTTAGAGACGCGGCTCAAGAGGCTGCAAACGCCACAGGGCAGGCTCAAGAATACTCCAACTATGGTACAGGCATTGGCGGCTTCTTTGCCCGTCAAGCGGCTAATGCGAAGAATGGGGTTAACGAGGGTAAGCTAAAACAAGAAAAATTAGCGAGAGACTTTATTCAGCTTAAAGGTGTCGAAGACCACTTCATTAAACAGAAAGGCAATTACGACATCCCTGCTGCTCAAGCTGCTATTGAAGCACAACACAAGGCTCTAGTAGCTTTAGACGCTAAGTTAGGGGATGTTAACCTAAGCGGTAAAGCTGAAATGGAAGATAACAAAGCCAAGCTTGTTACGGAAATAGGTATCGCTGAGAAAGAGCTTAAACTCCAACAAGACTTAGTTAAATGGCATGGAGAGGAACGCCAACGGTTGCTTGCAAGTATTGAGAATGATAAGGAAGACCTCGCTGCAATGCAGTATAAAACCAATGTATTTAAGGATAGCTTTTCCGCAGGCCGTGAGGCGTTAGAGGCGGGGCTTTCCGCAGGGTTTCAGGATTGGGCAACCCAAACTATCAAGAACATTGATGACGTGGAAGCTGCGTTCAAATCAATGGGTTTGTCGATCCTTCAGTCGATGCTTAAAGTTGTCAGTGACCGTACAGCGATGGCTTTCACTAATATGCTTTTGGGTAACCCAAGCGCAAACGGAGGACAGGGTAACGGCCTAGGTTGGTTGGGAAGTTTAGGTAGTTTCTTTTTCAGCAATGCGAGTTCAGCAGCGGCAGGCGCAGCGGGAATTGGTAACGGAGCTATCAGCTTAGGTATGAGTAGCGGGGGTTTCGTAAATGGAAACGCTATACCTCATTTTGCAAATGGGGGAGCTACCTCAGGTACAGATATAGGTCGTGATAGTATCCCAGCTTACCTTCGCCCCGATGAATATGTACTTCGCCCCTCAGCTACAGCAGCACTCGGCAAACCCTTCCTAGACCGCTTAAATGCCACCACTACAGGGTCATTGAAGCAGTTGGAAGGGAAGGCTCAGGCACCACAAGTGAGCGTGGTTCAATCGCCGCCTACGAATGTTTACGTCATCAGCCCCGATCAGAAACAGCAAATGGGCCCTCAGGACGTTGTTATAAGCATTGAAGACAACATAAGCCGTGGAGGTTCAATCAAGAGATTGATTAAATCTGTAATAAGCGGGGAAGTCTAAAACCAAAGATATTGTGTGAATTGCTCATTTTCTGAGCCATTCATACTCTAGCCTCAAAGTAAAGACTTTTCGTAAACCTCTGAAAGCGTTGCGGCTCTAAGGCTAGAAGCATTGTAAAGTTTTGTACAACATATAGAAACATTTATAGTGAGAAGTGATAGACAGCAATTTTTATAGGTTTTTTCTAATATAGAGAAGGTCTATTTTCACATTCTATATGTAAAATGATTTTCCAAAACCTCTGTAACCCTTGTGGCCGTAGGGCTGACCTCACATCACGAAAACACTTTACTTTGAGGCTAGACTGTGAATGGCTCAGTTTTTGTACAAAATCACCGAAACCTACACCCTAAAACTGTGATTTTCGGACAACTGCTGTAACTTTACAAACCGTTACACTAAACCGATTTACAAAAACTTCCTGCCGAGCCAAACTTACTCCATCGAAACGCAAACACAAAACGCGAATCGGTAACACAAACACTTTCACATTTACGAGATAAGATTATGAACCCTGTAGACACTGCAATCACCCAAGCTGCTGAAGCTGCCAAAAACCTCGAAGCACAAGCTCAACAAGTTATCCCTGCTCAAACCTCAACTGCCGTTTCTACGTCTGTCGGCTCGTTCGACGATGATGACGATACCCCAAGTGGCTTAGTTGTTGACCGTTGGATTCGCGTCTCCCCCGACGGTGTTCTGTTTGATAAGGCTCATACTGCCAAACAAGCCGTTGACAAACCTTTCCGTGTAGCAATTAACACGCAGCGTGAAGTCGGCTACCGTAATATGTTTAGCATTGCTTGGGGTAATCCAACGAAGTATGCCAAAACGTATAACAACCCGAAAAAAGGTGCTGCTTTCGATACTGAAGGCCGTCCTTGGACTCAGGTGATTGCTCAAGCCAAAGCTGAAGACCCTAAAGCTTACGACTACCAAACTGCTGAAGTTGCGATGACTTTGTTGGCTGACACCTCTGACCTCACCGCAGGCAAAGTGGTAGCAACCAGCTTCTCGTCAAGCCAAGCAACAAATTGGTTCAACTTCCTCAAAGAAGTTGCTGCCGCTGAGTTGAAAGGCCAAATCGTTGAAGTCGAAATCGGACATCAAATGGTTAAAAAAGGCAACTATCGTCCTTGGGGTGTTTACACCTTCAAGTTGATTGGTGCCCATAACGGCTAAAACAACAAAGCTTTACAATACCCACTTCGGTGGGTATTTTTTTACCCAGCCTTCCTTTGAGGTGTTTATGTTACACATTTATGATGCCAATAACCATATCCGCCGCGCCTTTGAGCGTGGAGACTCTGTAACCGACCTTATCCACATCGCGCCAACTGAAGTCTCTATTTGGGTCTTTGACGGTGTAGGAGCTAAGAAACCGAGACTTGCTCTCTACCCTGAGTACAAAGCAAAGCGGAATGTCCAAGCTGCCGTAGATAGCGGCTTCTTTGACTTCCTTCGGGCAATCGAGACAGACCTCTTAAAACACTGCAAGAACACGTTTGTGATGAAGCAACCGTGTATGGAGGCCGATGACGTGATTGCAGCCCTTGTTGAGCAATACAGAGCGTCCCAGCAAATCCTAATCCACTCAAACGATGCCGATTTCCAAGCTCTGGTTGACGAGAATGTAAGCGTTTCCGACCGTAGCAAGAAGCTCGCTCACGTTGAACCTCACGACATACGGCTTTACAAAACGCTTGTCGGTGACGCTTCAGACAACATTGGCGGCATCGAAGGGTTTGGCGACGGTAAATGGCAGGTGCTTACTGAGACTGATAAAGAAGCATGGCGAGGCTTTCTCAAAGAAGAGATACCAGAGTGGATGGGTGACAACCTTTACCCGCTTAACGGCCTCACTAAAAAACCTTTAGAGTGGATGAAAGTTACAGAGAACCAACAATTGTTACGAACTTACTGGCAGATTGTCGGGTTCTTACCTGTTAATATGCAGGAACTGAGTGACAAATACACCTCAGTTGGAGTTTACAATCCTGCCAAGTTCCAAGAAACGCTTGATAAATTTATGTGGAGTTAGTCATGCCTTTACGAACCTTCTGCCCCCTCAGCAAGCTGGATGCTTTTGCTGACTTCGTAATGAAGAAAGGTTGCCCAAACCGTCACGGTAAAGGTAGCTACCAAGCGTTACAGGTTTACGTCAACGGTAAGTGGGAGATTCTTTACCTGAAGCCCACGGAGTTTCCTGATGTCTGTTTCACCGTAGGGACCTCACCTTTAAGTTTACTTTTAGAGGTGTTTCTTAAAAACGAACACTAAACACTGTTTCCAAAAACGCAACACCAACCACTACTCAAGTGAGTCCATACCATGTTAAACCCGAACAAAATAGCGAAGACCTTAGTTGATCGCCGTAACCTGAAGGAAGTCTTAATCAAGCTGACCCCGATTTTAGCAAAGACCCAACTACTTGGCTTTGACATCGAAACCCATGACGCGCTTCGCCATGAGGGTTTGAATCAACTGATGAAGATTGACGATGATGGCAAGAAATCAGCAGGTTCAAAGTTAATCTTCGACACAAACCGAACGACGGTAACTGGCTTCTCGCTCTACCCTGACGGCACCGATGAATCTTATTACTTCAACCTTGCTCATGCTGATGCCGAAAACTGTATTAGCTTCGATGAAGTGCGCCCCCTGCTTGACAGCTATACTGGTTATTACGTTATCCATAACGCGCCGTTCGAGATTGTGATGCTGGAGAAAGGCTTAAACACAAAATGGAAGCTCCCTCATGGTAAGGTGATTGATACACTAATCTTATGCGTGACCGCGTATAACTCTGACACCTACACGAAGTCGGAGTTCGCCAAACGTCAGCTCACTGGCTTATATAAGCTGATACCTGACATCATGGTCGCTTACGGTAGCGGCGACGTTGAACGGCAAGAAGATTTAGTGAACAAGTTCTGCGCCAAAGAAAGTGATGCTGTCCACTCCTACAACGGTTTCGTGAAAGAATTTGCGTGGGGTTTTAACCTCAAGAAAGCCAGCAAACATTGGCTAAACTACACTCAAACAACCTTTGAGGAAGTCTTGCAAGGTCGAGGCCACATGGGTCAGATTACAGGGGCTGAGGTCGTCAACTACGGGGCTGATGATGCGATAACATGCGTGGGTATCTACCACGAGGTAATGGCTTGGCTGATGCAGGAAAACCCCAACGCGATAAAGACTTTCTTCAACCAAGAGAACCCCTGCTGCTGGGTTTACGCCCAGATGAACGCTTCGGGTATGCGTGTTGACGTTGACGCAATCTATCGCGCTCAAGATTCTCAGCGTATCGAGTACGCTGTCGGTTTGCGTAAAATGAAGACTATCTTGGCGGAAGCTCTTGCGACTGTTTGGACAGGTGAGCCGAGTCAACAACTCCTTAAATATGAGAAGTGGTACGAGAAAGGCCGCGACCGTTATCTCAGTCTGATTAAACAGTTCGTCGCGTTACCTGATAACTTATCGGATTATGATCTTGTTAACTTTGGCGTTCGGTCGCCTGTCGGCAAAGGCTGGAGTGGGGAAGAGGTAAATAGTGTGAATTTGTCACACTATATGCCCATGCGTGTCATCCTGTTTGAAATCTTCGGCTTAAAAGCGATGGTTGAAGCTCGCAAGATACAGTCTGACGGTGAGGCGCGTGATAAGTTACGGGCGAAGGCTGAAGATAGCGGAAACAAGCTGGTGGTGGAGTTGATGGATTGCTACCAAACCCTAGAAAGCATCTCGCAAAGTCTCA
>Ga0075156_10000392_pt1 | contig 22292 bp, 20 predicted proteins | sample JI81AbrownDNA_FD_70966 | JGI IMG/M metagenome (GOLD analysis project Ga0075156, IMG submission 70966) | Wastewater effluent complex algal communities from Wisconsin, to seasonally profile nutrient transformation and Carbon sequestration -... | ecosystem: Engineered > WWTP > Effluent > Algae...
TAACACTCAAGGAAGACGCTCTCTTTAACCTCGGAATTGTTTACGTCCAGCTAGAGGAATGGCCAAAAGCAAATGAGCTTTGGAAAAGTTTTGTTACAAGTTATCCTAAATCAAGAAATGCAAACGCATCAGAAATGTATTACGGAATTTCGTTACGCGAGGTTGGAGAAAAAAAACTAGCAAAGTCGGTTTTAGAAAAACTAAGAGCCCGTCTAACAGACCAAGATGATATCGAGGCTGTAGATCAGACTCTAGAGGAAATCAGGAAAGGATACTAACGATTTCCTATCGAAAAATAATTATAACCGATTTCACGCATGTAAGCAGGTTTGTACTGGTTGCGCCCATCAAAAATTAGAGGCGATTTCAATAATGATTTCATTCGATTGAAATCTGGCTCTCTAAACTCTCTCCATTCAGTTAACAATAGCAATGCGTCAGCGTCTTGTAGGGCAGAATAAGGATCCTTTTTATACTCAACTTTGCCCTCCAGATAATATTTTGAAGATTCCATGGCTGCCGGGTCAAATGCTTGGATTTTAGCTCCATTTTTATGCAATTCGTAAATCAATGGAATTGAGGGTGCTTCTCGCATATCATCTGTTCCTGGCTTAAAAGCCAATCCCCAAACTGCAAACGTTTTCCCTTTCATGTCTTTTGTTTTGAAATATTCGAAAATTTTATCCGTTAGACGAGTCTTCTGTCTTTCATTTACATCTTCTACGGACTGAATGATATTCATTGACGAATTGTATTGTTCGGCTGTTCTTAGGAGTGCTCGAACATCCTTTGGAAAACACGATCCACCGTAACCAATTCCTGCATAAAGAAATTGTCGGCCAATACGAGAATCAGTACCCATTCCTTTCCGAACATCTTCAAAGTTCCCCCCTACCGCATCACACAAGTTAGCAATTTCATTCACGAAAGAAATCTTCGTCGCTAGAAACGCATTACATGCATATTTGGTAAGTTCGGCGCTACGGATGCCCATCGTCAAAATAGGATTACCGTTTAAAACAAATGGGGAATATAACTCACTCATCTTTTTTGCGGCTCTTTCTGAATCTGCACCGATCACCACTCGTTCAGGTCTCATAAAATCATCAATAGCCGCTCCTTCTTTTAGGAACTCAGGATTTGAAACGACATCAAACGGATGTTTTGTGTTTTTGGCAATTATCTCTTTCACTTGATCTGCAGTGCCAACGGGAACGGTGGATTTATCGACAATGATTTTATATCCATTCATTGCTTTTCCGACTTCTTCTGCGACGGCAAAAACGAATCGCAAATCAGCTGAACCATTATCAGAAGTTGGTGTACCAACTGCGATAAAAACGAATTCTGATTTTTCCACACCTTCTTTTAAGGATGTAGTGAATATAAGTCTGCCTTCATTATGATTTCTTATCACAAGTTCGGTGAGTCCTGGTTCATAGATGGGAATCACCCCATTTCTTAAATCATTAATCTTCTTTTCGTCTTTATCGATACAAATGACTTCATTGCCATATTCAGCAAAACATGTACCAGCTACCAGACCAACATAACCCGTTCCTACGACACAAACTTTCATACTGCCTCCAGACTTTTATGAAATCAAATGATGGAAACTGTTTTTCTAGGTCAAAATCTGGGATTCTACAGAAACAGGCAGATAAACCACTCCCACAGACTTGGGCAAATTCACTCTTTCTACCTCAAAATTATATACGGATTCACTCCATAGGTAATTTCCTTCTGTATGAGAATGACCCCGATGAAAGGCCACGCCGACAGAATATTTTCCTTCTCGAAAATGAATCGGAAGCGTAAAGGAAACGCGAGCACTTTGCGAATCGACAATTTCTAAAGGTTCTGCCTGCAATAGTCTTGTATTCGTCCCAAAAATTCGAATTCCTTTTTCATCATCAATGTGAAAGCCGACAGTCAGAGAGGTCATTGGTAGTTTTGAGGTAAATTGAATCTGTAGAGTGACAATGTCACCGACGAAAGTTAAATTCGGAATTTTGACATTATTTTTCCAAAGCGAGATTTCCAGATGAGAGAGATACTCCCCTAGTTTCGAAACACTGATTCCCGCATGATCATTGGAATCATCGATCGCGAGCAATTGCATATATTTTTCTATTCCCGATCTCGGATTTCCATCAAACAAGAGTTTGCCTTTCTCTAGAAGCAATACCCGTTTACAAAAATGGGTAACCAACCCTAAATCATGGCTCACGAACAAAACGATCGATCCCTTCTCTAAAAATTGTTCAAATCGTTTCAGACATTTTTGCTGGAAACTAGCGTCACCTACGGCGAGAGCTTCATCGACAATCAAAATATCGGGCCGGATGGCAGTTGCCAAACTAAATCCTAGGCGCATAGCCATACCCGAGCTATAATTTTTTAATGGAACGGAACGGAATTCACTCAATCCGGCAAATTCAAAGATCTCTTCCAGCAGAGAATGGATCTCTTTCGGCTTGTAACCCCAAACGAGTCCATTGTAGTATATATTTTCCTCACCGGACAACTCGGAATTAAAACCAACACTTAACTCGAGTAAGGCACGTACAGTTCCTTGGATTGAAATGATTCCAGTTTCTGCTCGTATAACACCTGCTAATAATTTAAGAAGGGTAGACTTACCAGCTCCATTTTTTCCAATGATTCCAATCGCCTCGCCTTGTTTTGCTGAAAACGTGATCCCATTGAGTGCCATATAACGAGTGTCAATGCCAAAATAACCAAATGTTAAGCCAGCAAGAATACGTTTATATGCCTTTGAGAAACCTAGGTATTCCTTCGATAAATTTGAGACGTAAATGGGATCCATCGTTTCTTAAAGGTGATCTAGGATAACTGTTTGGAACTTTTTTTTTGCTAGAAGATATACTAAAATGAACGTAAAAAGAAACGGAAAAATTCCCATCCAATCAAATTGAGGTTCAAAACCTTTTATGATCAGACTTCGGAAGATATCCAATGGAATTGTCAGAGGATTCATTAAATTGATTTCTCTCAAAAAACCCTTCGGATAATACAAAACTGGAATTCCCCAAAACATCACTTGGCTCACCAAACGAATCAAAGGTGAAATGTCTTTAAGAAGGACATTCAATCGAGATAAATAATGTAAAAATAGAAGCAAATAAAAACCAACGAATACCAAACAAGTTAATCCAGTCAGTAGTCCCCAGTAATTCAGTTTACCGTAGTAAGCGAGCAAAATAAAAACAGGCACCGAGGTCACAAGAACGTGTATTAAATATTGAACATACGGAATCCAAAGGAACAAATCCAAACCCAAGGAAGAACGCTTTAATAGGGTACGATTGTCAGTTAGAATGCTCGTTCCGCGAACAAGAAACTCTTGTAAGGGAATCCAGAAAAGAAGACCGGTAAGCAAATAAGCAGTGAAATCATCCTGTGTACTCGGAGTCCGCAAGTTTAGGATGAGAAAGACAACTGCATACAAGGAGATCAGTACCAGATTTTGTAAAAACATCCACGAGATCCCCAAAAAGGAACCGGCGTACTGAAGTGCATAGTCCCTGCGTACCAATGCCCAGAGGATTGAAAGTTTCTCCATATATATAGTTTCGGAGATACTGACCCCGATTCTGGAATGCGAGAGAAAGAAACTTTCAGATAAAGAAGCTCGCGAGTTTGAGTGAACATTCGCCCCAGTCGTCCTGAGCTCCGGGAGACGACTTGCGTGCCTTGCAACTGGAGTTTAGGGACTCCAGTGCCTTTGGACCGAACTCTTTCGAGTTAGATCTTGTGATTAGAGCCGACGAAGGTTCTTTTGTCCTAAGTCAGAGAGTTTCGGTGACAACCACTCTCCCTTCTGGACAACTTCCCCTTGGAAAGCTTCCGTCAAATATTCTTCAAAGGTCTTCCCATTTGAGTTTTGGGAAAATCCCTTTTTAGGACCTTGTCCTGCCAAGCCACTCTCTTTGTGGCGGTTGTAAGCGGGTTGATGGATGGATCGAACGATCATATTTTATTCCTCCCCGTCGTCTTTTAGACGACATAAAACTGGAAATTAGCACCAATAATTTACTAAACGCTTGTTTACACTACTTAACAGATGATGAGTTAAGTCAACGTTTTTTCGCATTCCGTTTTGGTTTCTAAATAGTAATATACACAACCGATGAGACAAATCACCCCCTGGCCGAGATTTTTTTTGCTAAAAAGTACCAGATTATGACGCATCAAGCGAAGTTTTGCAAGAGAATTTATCCAAAAAGGCCAATTTGTAACCCTTCAACAGGTGAAGTGGAAGTTTCCAATCGATCGTTTCCTCTGGAAAATTCACTGGCGACTGCTGTTGCTTCTGACGATCTCCCTCGAAGCTTCACCTACCTTTCAATTTCCCGTCAGTTTCTGGTACAAACAAGGTTTTTCCCTCACTGAATCTGTTGAGATTTCAAAGCAGGGCCAAAAAGATCCGATTTTTTTCTCTGACTGGTTAGATCAACAAACGGAAATTAAACGCAAAAAAGTGCTGGCCATTTTGATTGCAAATCGCGTTAAGCTAAAAAAATCCCCAAGTAAAAAGATTAACGATAGTAATACGAGTAATTTAAACTCGAGTCGTTCGAAAGAAGGAACAAGGATTCAAAGTGGAAATTCTGATTTTGGTTTCTTAAGTGGCACTTACCAAATATTGGATACAAGATACCTTCCTATGGAGATGCGAAACCATTCTTCCCTTCTGGTAGGAGGGACTTTTAATTATGGGAAAGCAATTTTTGAAAAAAGAGATACTGAATTCACTTATGGAACCGAACTAAACTATCGCTACCTACATATTTTCTCAGGACAACGTTATAAGCCATTGCCGAATTTTTACTTTGCTAAGGATCCGAATTTTTTCTCCAATTTTGATCGAAAGGATTCCTACTTGCCTCAACCATTAAATGAATCTTATTTCGCAGGAGTCAATTTCAATCCGACCGGGACCAGCCATATGATCGGAATTTATTCTGCAAAATCCGTTTCACCTGAACCAGGTCTTTACTTTGTTAGCCCAAACAAAAGTTATTCTATAACAATAGCTCCACATACAAAAATTGGAAGTCTTTATATTAACGATTCTTTTAAAAATTTTCTTTTAAGAAGTTGGAATACAAATTTGCAGGGGGAAGGCATCGGAAAAGTAGAAAATTATGTGGGTTTCTTTTACCTGCGAAGTGTTTCAGAAGAATTAAAACTCAAAATAGATATTACAACGTATAGAGACAATCAATTTATATCCCTTCCGACTTCTGATTTCGAAGGCAAAAATGGAATCAAACAAGATTTAGGTTACATTCGATTTCGATACAAAGAGTATTTCGTAATGGAAGGACTGAACTCAAAAGAGGGATTACGATACGAATCTGGTTACGGTTTGCAAGTTCCTTTTTTGTATGGAGATTGGGGGGCACTTGTTATGCGGTTTCGGAACTATTCGGAAGAAGGATTTTACCATGTTTCTGCGGGCGGTCGGGGGCTTTTTTACGAATTCCGAAACCAAAAAACTATCTTTAGTCTCGGAAGCGAAATTCGAGACAGACATTATCAGTGGGAAGGGAAAGTAAGTGTACCCTTAAACAATATGTATTTCTTAGAATTAAGTTGCCTCTATCGCGAGGCCGGAATTCCAATGCGGTCATGGTTTGAAAACTGGAGTTATGCTACAGATTTTAATATGAATTTAGTCGATAGACGGGAAATCTGGAAACTAAAATTTGTGGGTCCCGATCTTTCTTTGAATCTGAGTATTTCAGAAAAATCGGACAGTCAGACTTTTATTTATTACGCGAACTTCCAATTCAACCACAGATTTTAATACAAAATCTGTTCACTAAGAATTTCGGAATAATCAACTAACTTTAGTATCGGAATCGAGTGCAAATCACAAAATTCCTCTGGAATCGCCGGAAGTTTTTTTAGGGTAGGTGTTACCTTTCGGCGTCCTCTCTCATCCAACGGAAAAAAATAATAACCAGTCCATTCTCCCTTTACTTGGTATGGATTTCCCGCAATCAATTTACTCGCAAAATGATCTCCATCTACATCAAATTTATTTCTACGAAATCGGAAGTGCATCTCATGTCCGTTCCAGTCATAAAAAACGGCAAAATCACCCTCCTTCGCTTTAAAATACAATCTCCAATCTAGGGGAAATTGCCCTTTCGTTTTAAATTCTTGTTTTCCTTCTATGATTCGCTTTTCATTCAAAGAAATCGAATGAGTGTATTTTTCATCTTTGTTCTGAGAAAATAAGGCAGAAGAATCACAAAAATGGGCTGACAAAATGCAAAGGAGGAATATCGAAATATTATTATTTACCAATAAACGCAACTTCATCTATCTCCACTGATTTCTTTTTCTGAATTATCCACTTCTTCTTCTGTATTTTTTATTTCTTTTCCTTGAATCTGATCAATCGCTTTTTTAGCAGCCTTTTGGACTTTGGGACTAGGATCTCTATCTCTCTTGTATTCTAAAATTTCTAATGCGGACGGGTCTTTCATATTTCCCATAAATTCTATGACACGAAGGCGAACCATCGCATCATCATCTCTGGCAAATTCACTTAACTCTTGTATAATATTCTTATCTCCGAGATGTACTAATGCACCAATTGTGTAAATTTTCAAAGATTGTGCTTTTTTTCCATCTAACTTGCCGGCCGTTTTTTTTAATGAATCCAGAAGTTCAAATAATTTTGGTTTCGCGCTTTGGGATTTAATTTTCCCTAATGCATTGATTGAGTAACACCTAAGGGTAGTAGGCAGAAGATCGTCAAAGGCTACATCTTGTAACATTGTATCTGCGTCGGTATCGACAATAGAACCGAAATAAAGTGCAATTTGTGCACGTATGTCAGCATTGTTAAATTTTTCTTTAAACTTAGATTGTAAAAAAGGAGAGGCATCCTTTCCGCCAGGCAATTCTGCCAATGCATTCACATAAAGTGTGATTGCATTTGAATTTTTAGTAAAATCCTCTTTCTTTAATTTTTCAATTAAAGGCGGGACTGCTTCGGGCAATTTTAGTTTTTTTGCTGTCGTAACTGCTTGTTTAGAAACATCTTCATTGGGATCATCAAATAATAATACGACAGATTCTTTATAATCGCTAATCTCTAGTTCTGCGATCGTTCGGAGAATAACTATCTTCATTCCTAAATCTTTCTCAGTTTTGATCATCTCTCCTAAATATAGATATAGCTCCTTTGCACTCTCCTTCGGAAAAGAGATCAGCTCGAATAACGCTTGTTTTCTCTCTTGTGAGGTTCCATAACGCAATACCTTCGAGAGAACTTCTTTTTTTTTGTCTATTTGCTCTTTGGAAAGCTCTTTTGTCTTAGACTTAGGCGAAGAAACGCCTTGGACAGAGGGAGGAGATTCTACCGCTTTTTGTTCTAGGTTCGAATTAGGTGTTATTTGTGAATCAAGAGGGAAAAGAGAAAAGTAAAGGAGGAGGCAAACGAGGTCACGTAGACCCCGGACCTTCGAGCTCCATAATCCGTCGATTGAGAGCTTGGATGAGATGTTGGTTTTCCAAATTTTGTCTGAATTTTTCAAGGAGGTCACTGATATCTTTGGAGAGTTCTTCGATGTTCCATGGCTTTTCCACATAACGACTCAAACCTCCGTGATTGACTGCATAAATCGCGGAATCGAGACCTGCCTGACCAGTGAGCAAAATCTTAATCGCATCTGGCAATTTCTGGTGAACTTCCGCCAGGAATTTATCACCTTTCATACCAGGCATCACTTGGTCAGAAACGATCAATTCTACGATGTCGTTTCCAGACTGGATTTCATCGATGAGCGCCAGTGCCTCTTCAGCACTGCCAGCCGTCTCTACAGCGTGCGAATCTCCGAACCGAGAAATCAATTGTTCTGCAAGTGTCTCTAATACCGATACTTCATCATCGACACAAATGATATAACCTTTACTCATTCTAGACCCCTTCTCCGACTCTGACTAAAGACTTTCAAATTGTCGATCTACTTTTCATCAAAAGAATATTGAGTTTTGGGCGGGATCGTAGGTAAAATCGGAACTTTCCAGATGTCCTCAGCGTATTCTCGTATGGTTCGGTCGGTCGAAAATTTCCCTGAGCGTGCGACATTAAATATAGCTTTCCTGTTCCAAAGGTCTTGGTTTAGATAATCTTCGGCCACTTTGTTTTGCATTTGGTCATACGCATCAAAGTCGGCAAGAAGTAGGTAGTTGTCATTGTAAACCAAACTATCATGAATAGGTGTGAAAATTCCATGTTCATGCGGAGAAAAATAATTTTCCCGAATCATTGTCAAAACACGGCGTAAATCTTCGTTTTTATCTAGATACTCGTGCGGATTGTACCCTCTTCGTTTCAAGTCAAAAACTTCAGGAGTCTTCAATCCGAAAATGTAGATATTCTCTTCCCCTACTTCTTCTAACATTTCCACATTCGCGCCATCCAAAGTTCCGATCGTAAGAGCACCATTTAACATAAATTTCATGTTACTGGTACCCGATGCTTCCGTACCTGCTGTTGATATCTGTTCAGAAAGATTTGTTCCTGGAATGATACGTTCAGCAAGCGAAACTCTATAATTTGGTAGGAAGACAACTTTTAAACGATCTCTCATATCCGGATCCCGATTCACAATATTTGAGACATTGCTTATCAGTTTAATGATCAGTTTCGCCATATAATAACCAGGAGCTGCCTTTCCACCGAAAATCACTGTCCTCGGGGTAATCTTTCGATCGGGGTTTTCTTTGATCCTGCGATATAAGGCCATGACCCGTATAACATTCAATAATTGTCTCTTATACTCGTGAAAGCGTTTGATTTGGACGTCTATCATCGAATGTGGATCTATTGAAATGCCAGTCTCACTTTTAATGAGCCTTGCCAGATTCTCTTTGTTATGCTGCTTCACACGCGCCCAATCGTACCTAAAATCTGCATCATCTATAAATTTTTCCAAGTCGCGTAGTTTATAGAGGTCTGTCGCAAAACCGTTTCCGATTCTTTTTGCAATTAAGGCTGTAAGTCCAGGGTTGGACTGGATCAACCAACGTCTGGGTGTGATTCCGTTTGTTTTGTTGGTAAACTTTTCCGGATAAATCTTATGAAAGGATTTAAAAATGGTTTGTATGATGAGTTCGGAATGTAACGCAGCCACTCCATTCACCTTATGCGATCCAATCACTGCAAGGTTCGCCATACGAATTCGTTTTTCATCCCCTTCATGGATGATACTTACTTCACTGATTTCAAAATCTGACAATTTACCAGTTCCACGAGCAAAAACCAAAAATCTATGATTGATTTCATAAATGATCTCTAAGTGACGAGGGAGTAATTTTTCAAATAAACTTACTTTCCAAGTTTCCAGAGCCTCAGGTAATACCGTATGATTCGTGTAGGCAAAAATTTTTGTCGTTAGTGCCCACGCTTTTTCCCATTCCCAATCTTCTTGGTCGAGAAGTATTCGCATGAGTTCTGCGATGCCAATACTTGGATGTGTATCATTCAGCTGTATCGCTACTTTTTCTCCTAAATAGTCTAACGAAGCATGTGTTTGGCGATGGTGGATAATGATATCTTGAATAGATGCACAAACCATAAAATACTGTTGTTTCAATCTTAATATTTTACCTTGCTCAGTAGTGTCGTTCGGATAGAGTACTTTTGAAATATTTTCCGAGATCGACTTGTCTTGCACGGCTTTCATGTAATCACCGTGATTGAAATAATCTAAATTAAATTCTTCCGAGGACTTCGCTGTCCAGAGTCGCAGATAGTTTACCGTACTCGTATTAAAACCGGGAATCGGACAATCATGTGCAGATGCCAGAACCGTTTCTCCAGGAATCCAATAGTGTTCTAATTTTCCCTTTCCTGAAATTTTGGTTTCCGTGTAACCATAAAAGCCGACTGAATGAGTAATATCACCTCGAATGACCTCGTAAGGCACTCCGTCTGCATCCCAATGGTCTGGCATTTCTACTTGTGAGCCATTGGCAATGAGTTGATTGAAGATACCGTAATCATAACGAATGCCATATCCAAATCCTGGAATATTCAGTGTGGCCATCGAATCCAAAAAGCAAGCGGCAAGTCTTCCTAATCCACCATTACCAAGACCTGCATCCATTTCAAATTCCAATACTTCCTCGAGCTGAAACCCAAAACCGTCTACCATCTGTTTTATGACATCGTATAACCCTAGATTAATGAGAGCATTTAATAAGGTGCGTCCCATAAGGAACTCTAACGAAAAATAATAAATTTGTTTCGGGTCTTCGGCTCTGTATCTTTCATTTGTAACATTTAATCGATCGATGAGAAAATCACGTATTGTATGACCCAATGCTTTGTAGATATCTTCATTCTTGATGGTATATTTACTTTTACCAATCGTGTATTCAAGATGATGTGCGAATTGTTTTTCGAGGGAGTTGATATCTGCTTTTTGTTCTTCGGAAAGGAGTGTAATGAGACGTGAATTTTCTACGATCATGGATGCAAATACTATACATCCTCGGATTTAGATTCAAGTAAAAAGAGACTTAGAAAAAATTAATCTCTCGCGGTGACCTTTCGATCCAATAAGAGATAGGTTCCTTTTTCGATTTTGTTCTTTTTGAACCAGCCTAAGTTCACTTCTAAGGCATATTTGGCTGGTTTTTGCGAATTGTAGACCTCGGACGTCTGGTTCGGTTTCATATCATGTGTTTCGAGAAGCATCAAATCTCTATCAAAATAACCAAGCGATAGCGGGAGGGGGGTATTTTTCATCCAGAAGGACAATGGTTCAGGCTTTGGAAAGACAAAAAGCATGCCTTGGTCGTCACTTAACTCCGTTCGGTGCATGAGGCCTATGGCTCGAGCAGAGGGATTATTGGCCACTTCCAGTCGAATCGCCTTGTCACCCAATGACCCATAAACGATTTCTGCCTGGATCGGATAAGAGTCAGTTGCATTACAGTTTAAAAAAAATGTAAGACCAAGGGCTATGACCAACTGACGTTTCATGGCCTTAGGTTCCAAAATTAGGTTTTCGTTTTTCTAAGAACGCTGATAATCCTTCTTTGGTTTCAAGATCAGAAAATCTGCCACCAAACAATTGCTTTTCCCACTCGAGACCGCGGTCTAAATTCGTTTCTATACCTTGGCGAATTGCCATCTTCGCAGCACGAATGGCATTCGGTCCGCGTGTCAAAATCGTTTGGATTAATTTCTCAGATTCTATGATTAATTCTTCCGGTGGTGTAACTTTATTTATGATACCCAAACGAAATGCCTCGTCAGCCAGAATCATCTCTCCTGAAAAAATAAGCTCGCTTGCTCTACCAACACCAATGAGGCGAGGAAGTCTCTGTGATCCACCGAACCCTGGCAAAAGTCCCAAGGAAACCTCTGGCAATCCAAGTTTGGCATTCGCTGAAGCATAACGAATATCGCATGCCAGCGCCAATTCCAAACCGCCACCTAACGAAAATCCATTCATCGCTGCAAGGGAAATAAGTGGCGAAAGCTCTAACTTTCTAAAAACTTTTTGTCCAAGCTCAGAAAAATCTCTGCCCTCTGGCTCGTTATATGTTTTCATTTTGGCAATATCAGCGCCCGCAACGAATGCTTTTCCTTCGCCAGTCAAAACGAATGCCCTGAGGGCAGAATCTGATTCCATTACATCCACTGTCTGACCAATTTCTCTGATCACTTCGTCGTTTAACGCATTCAATGCCTCTGGGCGTTTGATGGTAACGACCGCGTAATTTCCTTTTTTCTGTATGTCAATGAATGCCATTTCGACTCTCCTACTTTTATTCAATTTCTAAAATTAAGAACATTGTATCATCTAAAAATGAATAGATTCCAAATTCTGCTTTTATGTCTGCGAGTATTTCTGATTCAAGATTGGATAATTTTTGGACATCTTTATGTTGGTTCAATATTTTTAATAATCCATCCGTTCCCAATTCTATCCCATTCGATGCGATGGATTCAATCAATCCATCCGTATATACGAAAAATCTATCTCCGGATTGAAACGAAACTGTTTTTTCCACTGCGATTGGATTACAAATATTAAAACCTAGAATTGCCCCCTCTGTCTCAATCTCATAAAAATCCATTCCCTTCGGACTATGAATCAAATAAGGGTGACCTGCATTACCAATCTTCACTTTACGTTCTATAAAATCAAAAAACAAATAGATGGCAGAGGCATGATACTTATTCAAGTCATTTACCAATTTCTCATCTAGGTATTCCAAAAGTTTTGCTGGCGAAAGTTTGAAGCGATACGGAATCGTAGAAACAAGAACTTTCATAATCGATGCAACCATTGCCGATGATATTCCATGTCCAGCGACGTCTGTCAAAAATACTCCAACGTTTCCTTCTCGAAGTTGAACAAAGTCAAAGAAGTCTCCGCCGATAACATTTGGATTTTTACGATAGTATTTGTACTTTATTCCAGGAATTTTTATATCTTTTGGAAACAGAGCATCTTGTACTTTTTTCGCAAGTTCGAGTTCTTGCTGGATAAACCTTCTCTCTTCAGATAGTTTATAAAGATAGGAAATGCTCTTACGTTTGTTTAGAATAAATACAGTACCAATCAAACCAGATCCTAGATAAGTTAATATAGGGAAAGATCTTGCAAAAAAAGAAGTCTGTAATTGGATCTCCATCGGTAGAAAATTAATGTAAGTTATATGAAAGACGATAAAATAAAAAGAAGCAAATAGGCATGATAATCTTTCCAGTCTCAAGCTGTATAAGAGGATTAGTATGCTACTTACCGTTAAGTAAGCATTCGAAAGATAAAAATTTTCTAAGGTCGGTTGAAAGATCAAAGCCTTTCCGATTGCAACATAAAAAAAACCATCAGAGATGATTCCCATGACAAAAATGATATAACGAAGATTTCCTCCCTTGTTAAAATTCTGAATCAGTAAGACAAATCGTGAAATCGAAATCCCAACAAGGAAGGGAAGAATTTCGGTTGTCTGATGAAAGTAGGGAGGGAACAGGAGAAGAAAATAAAAACAAAAATGAACTAAGAAAGAGTAAGAAATGTATTCTCTATCGTAACCGTGTTTTACTACTCGAATGATATCATTCTCAACTTTTCCATCCAACCTAAAGAGATCCAAAAAAATATTGCGCAGTGTCGTAGTTGACATTTAGGGCTCTCCCCAAAGAAGACTTTTCACTTCCGAACCTGATATCGTAATCGTTAAGCTCTTACCGGAATCTAGATACTGATCTAATTGTGTAGCAAGTTCCATGGCTTTTTTTTCATCTTCCATACGAAAGAAAAATGGAGAAGAAGTAGCTTTGTAATTGTAAGGAAAACGCTCAGATACTAGAAGTGTGACACGGATATGATCTGTTTTAGATTCAAGGACAATGTGGCTCACGTCCTTACGAGTCAGAACGCGAATCGTGGGTAGACGATTCCAAGGATTTGAATCCGCGAAAACGGAGAAAAAAACAAATAAATAGAGCCATAAGATTCGTCTCATATGATAGAATTTAGTGAATGCTCTGTTAAGAGAAAAGTACATGAGAAAAATGAATCCGCCCTTATACATCCTATTTTTGGTTTCTGTCCTGCTTGTCAACTGCAGAGCTAAGAACGTCGTTATTCCTGACAATCCTTACGCCAACTGGGGCTTATCTGATCCTGGTTTACAAAGAAGATCTCTGAATTTCCCACTAGGTGAAGAATGGGATGCTAGGGCACATACTCTCGATGCGATTCGTACGGAAACTCTCCTTGCGATCAATCAAATTGATGGCATTTCTGACCGTCCTATTCCTTCGAATGTTGAACAGGTATTTGTTTCAAAACTTGCCGCGATCAAACGATCCTTTCCGGAAAAAGTGAACGCTCAATTCAATCAATATGTTTTTGCAATATATTTCGTGAAAAATCTTGGAAGTTCTGCTCTAACGGGTATTATTCGCTACAATAGAGATCCCATTGGAGGGATTATTTTCATCGATACAGATTGGTTAGGCAAGCCTGCGAACGAGTGGGCTACCGCTAAAGAAAAAACTGTCTTCTCATTCAATGAGGGAGAGGATATGAAAGTTGTAATTGAGAAAGATGAAAACAATAATGTCGCCAATGCACTCGCCTACATTTTGTTACATGAATTCGGCCACATCATATCAGTCGTAGATAAATCTGGACCTGACTATATTCTTCCTAAACGAGATTATCGTACGTTTCCTTACTTTAAAGATTTTTGGATCAGTGAAATTGAATCCGAGTACGATGGTGATATCAAGGATAGAAACAAAATTAAATTTTATTCCAAAAATAAAATCCCCTTCGGGAGCGAAGGACTTGATTTATATTCTGACTTAGAAGATACTCCCTTCGTTACATTGTATGCGGCGACAAATGCCGATGATAGTTTTGCCGAGGCGTATGCTTCTTATGTACATATCATTCTTCAAGGCAAACCATATGAAATCCACTCCATCCAAGGCGCGGAGGACAAAATCATCTTTGAAAATGGGATCACTCGAGGAGAAGGAAAAAGTCAAAAACAATTTTTTGATAAAATTTTTGGGATCAAAGATTAAACTTAAACATTAACAGAGATAAATTTTCTATGTATACTCATCTTAGAATATTGATTCTCTTCCTTTGTTTTTTTTGTTTAAAAAATCTCTCTGCTCAATCTCCGCCAAACATTGATACGGACATACCTTTATCAAAAAAAGATAAAAATAGTCTTACAATAGTAACGAATACTGAAATCGTTTCCAACTTTATCTGGAGAGGAATCGATATTGGTGGAGATATGCTCCAACGAAGAAATGGGGAGGCATACAAGTCCTATACGTTTTCTCCTGCCATCCAACCGACGATCGATGTTTTTTCTGCAAATAAAAATTTTCAATTCCAACTGTTCGGAAGTTTTCAAATGACAAATCGCGAAGATAAAGATTCAGATCGCCGACTCTATCAAACGGGAAGCGGTGGTGTGGGACCGAGTTATCTTTCCGAAGAACCAAGATATTGGGATGCTGCGAACCAGGACACTTGCGCCCAAAACATGCAGATCCAAAGTTTAGGTGGAAATCCTGACTATACCACATGTGGCAGTCGTTTGCCTGGAAGAGATGTTTCGCCTTCGAAAGAGCCCAACGGAATGCGCAGAACGGACGGGCTCTTTACCGCCTTCATTTACAATTTTGATGAATCCTCATTAGGAAAACTATCAGTTGGCATTTGGTTTTATAACACATTCAATAAATCTCCTGCCTTTGTTATGGCGCCAGCAACACAAAATCCTAATCCTTATGCTTCGGGTGGAACGGGCACACCTTACTCACCAAATGTTTATAATTCGAACAACAAAAATTCGATTACTAGACTTTCATGGCATGAATATTTTATTTTTTGGAAATTACCGATTCTAAAGTCGATTGAACCAACAATATCTCTTTTTACTCAGTATTCCACAGATAACAGTGGTTATATGGCAGGAAAAAACTATATCTCCTTTTCTATTGGACATGAATTCAGAAAGGACAAATTTTTCCGAATACAACCAACACTAAACATTGGCTATGCGGCGGCCAACAATTTAATAGACAATCGGAATGGTATCCAGGATATCACCGGAAGTTGGACATTTTATTTTGGAGATTTTTTTACTCGTATCGTGGGTATTTATAGGCCGGATCTTTATATATGGGATACGAACAATGCGTTCGGTTACGCTGGTGGTGATCCGAATCGAGCGCATTGGAATCGAACCTCGGAAGACGGATTGGTAGCAAATCCTGCCCGAATGTATGGAGCTGACAATAGTCTCGTTTTAAATGCGATAGAAGGACTGACCACTGGCAACGCGAGCACGGATTCGATTGCAAAACTTTATTTACGCGAAAAATTTACCTTACAAAAAATTCCACAGGTATTACTCTATTATTCCTTTGGTGTAACAAAAACCTTTTAAAAAATTAAGTAATTTGCACACTTCCGGTAACATTAACCTCTCCGAAAACAAAAGCTGATTCGCCCAATTGAGAGAGGTTGGAAACTATTGCATCCGCATCATTTGGCGAAACAACAAGGACAAATCCGACACCCATATTGAATGTTGAAAACATATCCTCGATATTTAAATTATGATCTTTTTCAAGTTTTCTGAATATATAAGACTCTGGTATTTTACTTGAATCAATTTTCACTCCCATGCCTTTCGGCAATACTCTAGGAATGTTTTCATAAAAACCTCCTCCTGTTATATGAACCATCCCCTTGATCAAATGTCTTTCCATCAGAGTGAGAATGGATTTTACATAGATCCGAGTTGGTATGAAAACGTGTTTCGTGATAAAATCTAGATCTTCTCCTTTCGGAAGCTGATTATTTTTTAATAATAGTTTTCGTATCAAAGAAAAGCCATTGCTATGTGGTCCAGAGGAAGCTAGACCGACAATCTTGTCTCCAGGTAAAATTGACTTTCCATCAATCATTTTGTCCTTTTCGACGACTCCAACTACAAATCCAGCCAAGTCATACTCATCTGCTTCCATGACTCCTGGATGTTCTGCTGTTTCTCCGCCGACCAAAGAACAATCAGCGAGTTTACACCCTTCTACGATTCCTGAGACTATTTGTTCCATTTTCTGAACATTTAACTTACCGCAGGCGATGTAATCCTGAAAGAATAATGATTTTCCACCATTTACAAGAATGTCATTCACACACATGGCGACTAAATCAATTCCAATCGTATTATGCTGATCTAGTAATCTTGCGAGCTCTAATTTCGTACCTACTCCATCTGTTCCTGAAAGAAGAATCGGCTGATCATATGATTTCAAAAAGCTAACATCATAACAGGCAGCAAAACCACCTAGACCGCCAAGAACATTTTTTGAATGAGTAGAAGCCACGTTTTGTTTGATCCTTTGAACGAATTCCTGACCCTTTTCTGTGTCTACGCCGGCTTCTTTGTATGATGCATTGATGTTTTCAGACATATGACTTCTTACCTATTTGCTGATTGAGAGAAATTGAGAATGAATTCGAAAATCGTGAAGCGATCTCTTCCGTGACAGGGATATACTTTGGATCTGAGGAATTTAAAATGATATCTAAAGTATTTCCTTCGGTTCCGTTCAAGTTTAGGATTTTTTTCATGTGATTGGCGGTACCAAGATTACCATCGTATACCTTTGCATCCGTATATTTACTTAAAATAAAATCTTTTAAAAAAACATAATGTGTACAACCTAACACAAATATATTCGTTTCATTTCGAACACTTTGAATACGTGAATCAAGATATTCCCATGCGCCACCCCAGTTGCCATCGTCAATCATGCGAGCCAACCCTTCACAAGGTATCGGTAAATATGAATTATGCGATCCGAGTTGATCAATTAAATTTTTGAATTTCTCCTCATTTAAAGTTAATTGAGTTGCAAAAACGGCGATCGGTTTTCCGGGATTTTCGAGCGTTGCAGGTTTAACCGCAGGTTCCATTCCAAAAATAGGAATCTCATGAGTCTGCCTTAAAAAATCAGCAGCCGCAGAAGTTGCAGAGTTGCAGGCAAATAACACCGCTTCTACCTGTTTTTCAATGAGGAATTCAAATGCTAGCTGAGAATTTTCTATGACTATGTTTTTCGATAATTTTCCATAAGGACCGTTGTCTAAATCTGCGTAGTAAATAAAATGGGTACCTTTAGTTTCTAGCCAAAGGGTCTTTAATACAGAAAGGCCGCCTAGACCAGAATCAAAAAGTCCTATTCGTCTTTTCCCAACTAACACAAATCTTATGATCCTAAATACTCACGAATGGAATCTGCAAGAGTTCTATAAATCCACTCAAATTTTTTCGGATCCTCTTCTAACAGAGTGACACGAAAACCATTTCGATTACAACAAAAAGAACTGAGAGGAACTACACAAATTCCCTTGGCAGCAAGAAGGTGCAATACGAATCGTCTATCAAGTGCAGCCTTTGCTAATAGTGGTTCCACAAATTTTTTAACTGATTCATTTTCGATCTTAAGTGTCATATTCTCTTTTAATGCGCCCTCATCAAAAAGAACCGTCAAATAAAAAGCACCTTTCGGTTCAATGACCTTTACTCCATGAATACCATCAAAAGCCATCGTTGCACGATGAGCTCTATCTTTAAACTTTGCATTGCGTTCCTTCAAATGTCTCAAAAATTGAGGATGTGAATAAACTCTGGGAATCGATAACTGTGGGAGAGTCGTTGAACATACCTCTAACATTTTCGCGTCCAATAAACTCTTTATATATCTCTCGAAGACCGGATCATTTTTTCGATTAAAAATTTCTAACCAACCGCAACGTGCGCCAGGCCATGGAAACTCTTTAGAGATGGAACGAAGTGCAAACCCACAAACTTTATCACCGATGACTTCTGATAAGTGAACGGAACCCCACTCGGAGTAATTGACATGCGCATATGTTTCATCACAAATTAAGATGATGTCATACTTTTCACATATCTTAACGATCTCACGCATCACATCCTTAGAATAGACAGCACCAGTTGGATTGTCTGGGTTGATCAAAAGAATACCGGCGATTGAATCATTGTATTTGATTTTGTTCTCTATGTCTTCTAAATCTGGCATCCAATCGTTGTTAGGATTTAATTCATAAGTTAGGTGTTCATAACCGGAATGCGCGGCCTCTGCCGAAGATAAAGTGGAATACGCTGGTGATGGGCCGAGGATCCGAGCTTCCCTGCGCATAAAACCAAATATTTTTGCTACAGCATCTCCAAGTCCGTTAAAAAACAAAATATCATCGGCGGTGATTTGGGCGCCACCTCTCTCGTTCACGCGTTCGCTTAAAAATTTACGAGTGCCCTCGTCGCCTTGCGTCGCTGTATATGCCCAAGATTTATTTTCTTGAACTAACTCTTGTACGATGGATTTCATCCAATCAGGGATTGATTCTCCCTTCTGGATGGGATCACCAATATTTTCCCATGTAATCTCGACACCGAGATCTTGGATTTTTTTAGCAATGCCAACGATTTGACGGATTTCATAAATCAGGGCATCAGCACCTGAATGGACTATATTTCTTCTCATAGTGTTTCTAAACTTATTTCCCTTTTCGGTAGCTCAGCTCCACTAAAGGGATGGATAATTCCAAGTCTTGAGCCTCCCTCAATATCTTCAACCGTAAGACTCCCCCTAGTCCCACAAGTCCAACCTGTTCTCTCAAATCATTGATGTTCCTGATGATCATCCCATTGGCGGAAAGAATAAAATCGTACCTTCTCAGGCCTCCTTTCTCCGCAGAGGAAGCAGGTTCAATATCGTAAACAAGCACACCGATCGTCTCCTTCGGGATTCCAAGCGACTTTCGGTGGTCGGGAAGGGGAATGGTTGCCATGACGCCGAGCGTGGCGGGACGAATGTTTTGACCGACATTTTGTTCAATTTGTCGAAATACTTTTTTGGCATAATTGATCGGAATGGCAAATCCAATGCCCGCACTGGCACCAGAGCTGGATCGAATCATTCGATTGATGCCGATCACCTCACCATAAATGTTTAATAGCGGTCCCCCACTCGAGCCGGGATTGATGGCAGTATCCGTTTGTATGTGAGTTTGTCCAGTTTCGTCCAAGTCTTCCCTGGATTTCGTAGAAACGACACCAACTGTGAAAGTTTTCTCCAAACCGTAAGGAGAACCAACGGCAATGGCCCAATCTCCTACTTCAATTTCATCCGAATTGCCGAGAAAAGCAGGAACAAATTTATCATCACTCGGAATCTTTAAAAGCGCAATGTCTGCTCGTTCATGGCTTCCAACATATCTCGCCGGAAAAATTTTTCCGTCAGGCATGATAATCTCTATGATCTCGGCATCTTTGATAACGTGATAGTTCGTTACTACAAATCCTCTTTCATCGATAACAAAACCACTGCCTAACGAAGAAATTCGCTCGTCACGTGTCCCACCAAACGCATACGGATGAAATATCATTTCCGTCTTTTTGGTGCGAATGGAAACTACAAATTCTTGTGCCACTCGGTAGACGTTCCGAAAGCTAGTCTGTAACTGGATCGCTTGGTTTTGTTTGCTCGCGGAGATAGGTTTTGGGGTCGCAAATAACTTGGAAACGGAAGAACGAATTTCTGGAAAAAAAAGGATGAATAAAAGAAAGAATAATAAACCGAAGTTAAGGTAGACGACAGTTGGAATCGAGTATTTTCTTTCCATAGAATGCTTTCTCGTCCACCATCCTTACTGTCACGATTCCTATGTCGAATCAAAAAGACGACAATTACACTTTCGCCAATTTGTCTGCTTTTTTCCTTTTTCGGATGTATTCCCTATCTGATCCATATTGGCTCCGAGCAGGGTAGAATCTTATGGCATAGAGAAAAAATCGAACAATTAATTTCTGAGAAACGATTAGAAGAGGAATCTTTAAAAAAATTAAGACTCATCCAAAAGGTAAGATCTTATGCCATCTCCAAACTAGCATTAAATGAAAACGGCGGTTTTGTTTATTACACAATGTTAAACAGAGATGAAATTGGATGGAATGTTAGTGCTTCGGAACCGCTTTCTTTCACTTCCTATACTTGGTGGTTCCCTATCGCAGGGACGGTGCCCTATAAAGGTTTTTTCAATAAAGACTACGCAATCGAACTCGAGAACGAGTTGAAAGAAAAAGGTCTTGATACTCGCGTCCGCGTTATCGGCGGTTATTCGACTTTGGGTTGGTTTTCTGATCCAGTTCTTTCCCCGCAATTAAAATGGGAGGAATTTCGTTTAGTTGGTCTTGTTTTTCACGAAATGGCACATGCTACCGTTTATCTGCCAGGCGATACTGATTTAAATGAATCCTATGCTAGCTTCGTCGAAGAAAAAGGTCTGGAACAATACTATACATTGACCGAAGGACCAAAGAGTCAAACTTTAGAAAAATATAGATTAGAAAAAATTGTCCGCAATAGAGCCATTGAACTCTTAAAAAGATATGCTAAAAACTTAGAATCAATTTATCAATCGAACCAAACGAAAGAAGAAAAGTTATCTGCGAAACAAAAAATAATTTCCGAATTTAAGGAAGAGATTCTAAAACTTAAAATTGTTTCCGCAAAAAAAGCAGAGGAATTTCGGAAACGAGAATGGAACAATGAAGACTTCCTCGGTTTTATCCGCTATCATTCGGGTGTAAAAGGATTTGAATCCATCTTCCAGAAAGTGAATGGAGATTTTCAGGCTTTCCACATTGAGATCAAAAAACTTTTTGAATTATCTCCTGAAGAACGAAAAAACTTTCTCGTACCCGATGAATCCTAACTGTTGCTAATTGTCCTCAATGATGGCCGATGTAAAGAGTCGGTAACCTGTCCATTTTCTATCTTCTGGAGCCTCCACACGAGCGGCTTCCTTTCCTTCCTCCAACCTTACCTGGATTGGCTTTTGGGAATCAAACTTTTCGAAAAACTTTTTCGAAAATTTAATATTGTGAGTCCCAAACTGACTTCCTGAATGTAAGAGATAAACACCTTCTGATACCGAACCTAAAAAATAACTCAATGAGAAAAAATCATTAGAATAAAATGTTTTTTCACCTAACCTGCTGTTCGCGAAAAAAGTGATTCCTCTGGTTAACTCCGGTCGGACCTTACCAATCGGAATCCCCCCGTATTCAACAAAACTATTTACATTCCAATCAATTTTATTAAAATCTATCTGGGAATATTTAAATTCTCTTTTTGAGCCAAGCTCCCAGCCAATTAAATCCAAAGTAATTTTTTCATCTCCGGCTAAATCCTGGAGACTGTCAGATAATCCAGGACTTCCCTCATACGCAAAAAGCTTTGATTTTTTTAACGGATTGTTTTTCAAAAAGCCAGGAATAGAAGATACAAAATAATATTCGGTATCCGGTAAATTGATCGGTACCTTTGAATGCAAACCACTCATGTAAATGTAATGTCGCCTTCCCTTTGCTAATCGGAGAGCATTCTTGTACTTATCTGAAATAGAATCTCTCAGCAATGTTTCTAATCCACCTACCTCCGAAGCAAGAAAATACTTTAAGATTTCTCGATTGAGATCTTTGTTATCAAAAAAAAGCTCCCGACCACTTGATTTATTTTCAGTAAAACTGATTAAGTATGATTTTTTTCCAATATCAACAACCGCAGAAAACTCTTGATTTTTTGGAATTTTCTTTTTTAGTTTTTCACTAAAAATTTCAAATTTAGGAATATCTTTTACGTA
>Ga0075156_10000394_pt1 | contig 22281 bp, 18 predicted proteins | sample JI81AbrownDNA_FD_70966 | JGI IMG/M metagenome (GOLD analysis project Ga0075156, IMG submission 70966) | Wastewater effluent complex algal communities from Wisconsin, to seasonally profile nutrient transformation and Carbon sequestration -... | ecosystem: Engineered > WWTP > Effluent > Algae...
TGAATTCCCAAAGATAGCCTAAAACGTTCATTTTCGGCTAGCTCAAATCAATCCAAGACATTCTATAGTAGAAATATTTCAAGCTTACCTGCCCACATTAGGCAGCCAGGCTGTTGATTTACAGGGCATGGAAAATTGATTTCAGTGGCCTGAATGATACTGCAAATAGTACTGCTCGGATGACAACACATGCAGTAGCGCTGCGTCCTTGATTGAGGCAGCAACGCGAAGTGCAAATAGAGAAAGCGTTTGAAGAGTTTCTAGGCGGCAATTGAGAGAGCTGGTCGGAATTTGAGAACCTTAGCGGAGACAGCCGGATGGAGCACGCATGCTGTGATTAAATGGCTCGTTAGCTGCTTCTTAAGGTGTCTTCTGTTCCAACGGTAGCAAAATTCATCGAGATAATTTTGGATATGCAATCTGCAATAGTGGTGATAAGTACCTTTGAAAAATCTTCTAGCATGCGTGATAGCCAAGCTCAAGCAAGCCATCTTGGTGTTCAGTTCTTCCTTGGTCATTACTGTCATGTTGACGTGATGGCCAAGGGTGCGAAGACCATGATGACGACTCAAGGCATCCGTCCGAATGATATGACCAGGCGGATCGTCATCGATTTTCTTGGACACTGCTTCTTGCAAAGTCTCCATCTTAGTATCGGGAATTACCTTCATTACTAGGTTTCCGGCGGCCATGTTCTCAGACTCAACCATTACCAGAACCGCGACCTTGTCGTGAAACGGTGACAACCCTTTGCTTTTTGTGGCAGAGCGACCTCCCAAAAAAGCTTCATCTAATTCGATATAGCCAGCCAGAGTCATGTTCTCATCTCTGCCTCCCATGGCAAATCTAATTTTCTGTAGCACTCTGTGAGCGGTGGTTCGCCTGACTCGTAGCTTAATTGCGAGGTTCAAGGCATTGATACCGCCTTTGTCATTAGCGACCAAGTAAATGGCCATGAACCAAAGTGCAAGAGGCATGCGGCTATCCTCAAAAATAGTATCGGCTGTAATCGACGTCTGCTTTCGACAACAAGCACACTGGACAACGCGAGGCCTTGTGCTCAGTCGATAACCATCATCATGTGAACAGTCAGGACATCGAAATCCTCTTGGCCATTTGATATTGAAAATGGCATTGATACAGGCTTCTTCACTATCGTACGCCCTTAAGAAAACATGCATGCTTGAATTGAGAAGTATCATAAAACCTCCATTTTGGGGGTAGGACACTGTAATATATAGTATGCCCCTGAAAAAACCCAAGTAACAGGAAGGCCGGGGGTTTCAATCCCAGGCTGTGTTAAATGGGCAGGTAAGATTTCAAGAAGAAAAAAGTGCCACCATTTACGGTGACACGACCGGCAACGAGCGGAAGATCAAGTCCAAGTTTTCGACGCAACTTCTACCAGACGGTCAATCTGGCTAGTAGAAGTGAGAGCTCGCTCTATTTTGATATTTTTAGTTTTGACCGTGGCTTTAATTCTATTTCTGACTTACTTTCTATTTCGCGCTGTCTTGTTATTTCAGCTTTGAGTTGATCAATTTCCGTTTGAATAGCTTTAGTTGTTGAACTGATTGGGCGCTCTGCAATTGATTTTTGCAAAGCATCAATAAAAGTAGTTTTTTTAAGCTCCTCGAATTTCGTTACATCGACAAAATCGTATTTTGCACCATCATTTACCAGATAATCGTCTAGGTATTTGAGAAATGCGTTGCTGACTGAGTCTTCACCGACTTCTAGAATTAAGACTCGAACTTCCCTTTCAGAATGCATTTGTTTGCTAAATTCAATTAGGACACTTTCGGCTGTTGGCCCAGAGTTCGGCATGCCATCTGTCAAAACAACTACTAATAACGGTCGCTGACGAGCGGAATACATAAACCTACCAAGTACGTCTTTTAAAGGAGAACCAAGATTTGTAGAACCAATCGCATCGGTATTTTTGAAAAATCCTACGACTTGGGCAGGTGTGCGTTCAGAAATAATCGAGTAAGTGCCATTAAATGGCACTATAGTGATGCCACGGCCGGCTAGACTCGGCATTACCTTATCGGCAAAAGTAGAAACAAATTTAGTACACCATTGCCATTTAGATTGTCTCTCACTTGCCAGTTCCCAATTCATTGAACCCGAAATATCGATAAGAATGACAAGATCGTATTTAGCGATCTCCTTGATTTTCTCAGCTTCTCCAAGAAGAGGAGTTTTAATTACACTTGCTGACAACGGCATTCTATCGCTTATCGGAATATCAGGCGTCAAAACAGCTGGAGCAGTGTGCAAGCTGATGGCATAGCGCTTGCCTTCTCGTTCGAACAATAAATTCAATTTTCTCTCTACAATACTCGCTGAAAGAACCTTGTCTTTCTCAACTAAGCCGGCATGGAAGGAAGGAGAACCAAGCCTTACAGAACCAACAATAGCTGGCAGATGGTCACTTTCTAAAGTTATTCCAGCAGCTAACAGGGCATAATTAACTTCATCAACTCCACCATACAATTTCTTTGAGACTTTAAGTATTTTCCTTGAATCTACGACTGCCCTATTATGGCTAAGCCTCTTCTCGTCCAGTGCTCGGGCAGCAGGAACTACCACAAAGGCGTTTATCAAAAACAACAAAAGAAACATTGCCTGAATTGACTGCTTCATTTTGCAGTTTTAGAGACTGAAGTTTTTGACTTTTGCTCATCGTTCGGAAGAGCACCAGCTCGCGCTTTTAAGGCCCCTGGAACCGATCCGTCGTAATTTACATACTGACGCAAATAAGTATTTGTATGCTGAGGAGTCAATTGAATATTGCTTGTTCCTGGTTTCTCCTGACTTTGCATACCAACTCCTACTTGATCGTAGCCTGAAGCTCGGCGTCTGCACTCAGCCATTATTTCAGATTCGCGTCGAGTGAACGCTGAGTTTATCTGTGCCGTAGTATTCGCTAATTCAGCCTGTGATTTTTCAAAAGCATCCGGATAATCTGGATTTGGATACATTCCTGTGTTGCGACCATCAACGAAGTAACGACGGTTTAAAAATTGCGGTATCCCTTGCATCTGCTCAAGAGCACGATTCTTAGCTAATTGGATGTCGCGATCAGCTTGGTCTCTATGTATCTTAATTTCCCGAGCACCATCTTCAAAAATTTTCAATTTTAAGGAACTAAGGTCAGCGCCCTGAGCTGATGTCTGGTTAATTTTACTAGCTTGCTTTATCGTAAGTAAGCTGCCACCGGCTGCTATAGAAGAAGAAGCTTTGGCGCTCGAATTTTTGCTCAAATTTTGCAACGCTATTAAGCTATACGATTTCAACGTTGGGTCTTTAGCCATTTTGTAGCATTGAGAAAACTGAGCGATTGCTTCACTGCTGCGGTTTAGTTTTGCTAGTGCTTGTCCGTAATAGTAGCGAGCCGTGGCATTGGCAGGCTCAATTGCCACTATTTCCTTGCCAAGAGATACAGCTTGGGCATAATTTCCATCGTTGAAACTCTTTATTTCTTGACTTAGGGACAGGGACGTATCAGAAGCAGAAACAGAAGCTGCTCCTATTACAAGTACAACTAACGTACTAAGTGCAGCCTTATAAGGCTTGCCGAATTTAGAAATAAAATGTTGATTCATTCTGTAAGTATAACTCAAACCTTCACCTGGTGTGTTCGGTTTGTTCTGGTTGTTCAAGGTAAGTGGCAGTTTTTCACACATGATAATAGATAGTAGAACTATGCTTCCATTGATGAAAAAAAGAGAGTGTCACCGGGTAAGGCAACACTCTCCAAAGTTATAACTGACGTACCACTGCTTCCACTAACTGAATGAAAACTCAAAGACCTCGATGAATTAAAGGCTTGCTTCTCGTTTACGGGTTACAGACGCGTCAAAGCTTCTTTCCTCTGTGGTGTCTATTCAGACGAAATGTCTGGAAATAAGCCACCTCCTTTCTTACATTGTCTCCGTCACTAGCAATAACATCACTTAATTTGACTACACACCAGATTCTTTTGGCAGTTAATGTGAGCCCCAAGGAGCAATGGTTTCACTCTCAAGTTATTACGATTCCACCAGATTCTCTCTAGTTACGGCAGATAAACTCACGCGTTATAGTCAATGTCTGGCAAGTCTGTGGGTCCATCTGACCATCCGGCCTTGTCGTAACCGGTGTACCAGTGCTGTTCAATCCAACCAGCAGTATCAGTGAACTTGCCTCGATACCAGCCAAAGCTTGCGTATGGATTATCAAGAGCAGGCCCTGATGTATTGTTCCAGGGATCAACACCTAGCGGATGATACAACATGGGGTCAGTCCAGCCGCTTGTTTCGGTAAACTTGCCTCGATACCAGCCAAAGCTTGCATATGGGTTGTCTAACGCGGGCCCGGTCAAAGTATTCCAGGGATCAACACCTGGTGGATGATACAACGTGGGGTCAGTCCAGCCGCTTGTTTCGTAAAGCATGCCACGATACCAACCAAATGAGTCATTAGCGAACATAATATTAGGGTCAAGAATTTGAAGCCCCATCGGATCGCTATACTTCAAAGAACTATTTCCTACATACGAATATAGATTCAAGTCACCACCGTCATACCCAATCGGGTCAGGCTGCAAGAAACGACCCAACTTCGGCGAATACATCCTTCGCTTGTAGTAGCTCAGTCCAAGCTCAGAATCGTACCGTTGACCAGTAAACCCGAACGTCGTACCGCCAAGGGTTGTGATTTCACCGAACGGGCTGTACAAGTTCTTATTTGTCACAGCACCGCTGCTGTTGCTTGTGGCGACAATGCTTCCCATCTTGTCCGCGTGCAAGAACGTCAGAACGCCTGCACTGGTGACCTGAATGAGAGGCTCATCCAGGCCCGTGCCATAGACGTAGCGGTTCTGCAGAGTGCCTGCAACACCGTCATAGTCAGCGATGCGCTGCCATTCGGAGTAGATGTACCGGCTCTTGACCGATCCAACAGTCTTCTGAGACTGCCTTTCCATCGGGTCATAAACAAAGCTTGCGCTGGTACCGGTCTTGACGGCAGTCAGCATGTGGTTCTCAGTGTCATAACCATAGGTCCAGACACCGTCACCGGTCAGGTTCTTGTTGGTGCTGTAGGTATAGCTTGTTCCTCCAACGGTTGGGTACTTGTTGACGTTGTCCGCAGTCGCATAAGTGGTGCTGGCTGCAGGCGGGTGGAACATGTATGTGCTGTCAGACACATTCACGCTTGTTGGCTCGTGCACGGCATTGAAGCCATAGGTAAACACAACGCTCGAACCCACAAAGTTGTGCGTGATTGTCGTCACGTCCTCATTGAGCTGAGGAGTGTAAACAACCGTGGCGCCGTTGCTGTAGGTAAGTTGTGTGCGCTGCGAGAGCTGATTGTAAGCAATCACAACTGCACTTGTGGCGCTGCCGTTCAGCTTGATGTTCGTCAGCCGGTTCATCTGGTCAAAGACGCGATCGACAAAGTAGCCATCCGGCCAAGTAGTCTTGGTCCGATTTCCATTGCCATCGAGCACATGGGTGACCGTCTTTCCGTCAGGATACTGCTCCTGATAGAAACGGCCAGCGGTGTCAAACGAGAAAATCAAAGCACCAGACGACGGGTCGCCAGCAACAACAGGCTTGCTCTGCTGCGTGAGTCGGCCTGCCAAGTCGTAGGTATACGTGATCACAGGCTGGCTAGCCGGAGATTTCGTCGCCTTGCGGTTCAGCACGTCATAAGTGGCAGTGATGCTACTTCCGGAGCGAGTCAGGTAGGTCAAAACGTTGCCGTTGGCATCGTAAGAGCTATTCTGCTCGAAGGTAGTATCGGCGAACGTTGTTTTGTTCGGCCGGTCGAACCCATCCCAAGAATAGGAAGTAGTGTTGTTCCGAGCGTCCTTGACCGAAGCCAATCGACCGTTGTTCGTGAACGTCCTGGTGTCGCAGACTGTGCTGGTCGGGTCAGTGACCTGGTTGACACGATCTTTTGCATCATAGGCGTACTGCCACAAACGACTCTGTGCATCAGTCATGGTCTGGAGACGATCTTTGCCGTCATAAGTCCATGTTGTGGTGTTAGGAACCGGATCAACTGCCGTCAGCTTCTTGTTCGTTGCCGAGTAAGTGAAGCTGTTCACCTGCCAGGCTGGCGTGCCACCGGTCTGCCGCTGAATGTTCAACAGGTTTCCGTTGTCATCATAGGCAAACTTCGTCACGTAGCTGAAAGGAGCCGGTGAGGTCATCTGCGTCATTCTGCGCAACGGGTCGAAAACCATTGTCGTGACAAACGTCCGCGGGTCGGTCACGCTCGTGACGTTACCCACAGAGTCGTAGCCGAGCGAGGTGGTCAAGTTGAGGTGACCAACAGCATTGTAGTCAACGATCTGCGAGGTGAGCTTTTCAGTCGAGGCGTCGTACACAAATTTCGTGACAACACCGCTCTCATCGGTCTGAGTGAGCATCTGACCACGAGCATTCCAGGTCATCGTCACAGTCGGCGTCAAACCACCCACGACAGGCCGCTGAATAGTCAGCAGATTGCCCAGGGTAACATCATAAGTGTAGGTCGTTGTGTTCAGACGCCCGTCCTTATAAGTCTTGACCTTCGCCCAGTTCGTGTCATAGGTGAAGGTTTCAACAATGTTGCTCAAGCCAGAGCCAGATTTTGCAACCTGCGTCTGAGTCAAGACATTGTTGTTGGCATCGAACGTCCAGACAATCTTGTTACCTTCGGGGAAGGTCTTCTGAGTGCAACGGTTCAAGCCGTCAAACAGGTAGTCAGTCTTGAAACCAAGCGGATCGATAAAGCGAGTAACAGCGCCGAGCGGGTTGAAGTACGAGATTTCCTTGTTGCTGAGCGGGTCAACAATCTCGGTGCGCGAACCAGCAAAGTAGTAGTTCCAGACCTGGCCTCGTGCGTTCGCCTGCGTCTTGACCCGAGAGAGCGAGTCGTAGACGTTGGTGGCGAAAGCGATTGCCGGATTGGCAGGAAGAAGATACGCAGTCATCCGGCCAGGATTGTCGTACTGGTACGTGGTGCTCTTGGCGTTCGCATCCACGAAAGTCGTCAGGTTGTTGCTTCCGTTGACAGTGAAGCTAACGCTGCGACCAGTGCCATCAGTAACCGACGTCAACTTTCCGCTGGTGTAGTTCAGGGTCAGCGTGCGCCCCATGCCGTTCGTGACCGAAGTCAAAACACCACTGGTGTAGGTGAAAGTGATCGTCACGCCTTCGGGGAAGACGATAGTTGCGATCTTGCCGCTTGTGTTGAAGTTGTACTTCACCTTTTGCGGCGTGGTCACGGTGTAGGCACCAGAGACCAGAGTGAGAGTCGACGGGTTGCGTGCCGGTGCTGTGTAAGTACCGTCAGGCTGCTTCAAGTAAACATTTAAGTCCTGAGGAAGGCTAACAACCACAACATTGTTGACCAAACGCTCAATCCACCAGGCATCAGCCAAAGAAGCTGTTACCAACTTTTCGACCGGACGAGCGGTATCCGTCAGCAAATCGACGTTGACGAACAACTGAGCGATCGATGCGGCCCCCTGAGCGGCGAACTGCTCACCCATCGCGAGGAAACCATCGCTGTTGACTGCAGCACTGAGATCAAAGCCGTGACTCCAACCACGCCCCAGCGGACCATTTGTGTACTGGTTCGCCGAGCTGTAGAAACGCTGAAAAGTAAGCTTGTAAGGATATTTGCCGCTGCCGATTTCCAGGTCATTATTTACATAGACGAAGTCCCCTGTATAGAGCCCAATAGGGTCACCAGCAAGAGGCTGATATGTCGGATTATAGCCAGGATCTGACTCGGGAACTCCTGGAATAGCAGGGCCAGGCTGACCACCACCACCCTTGTAGGTGCCGTTTATCAGGCCGAAGCCTCCGCTGCTTGGGTAGAGCCAATCACCCCAGCCAGTCCACGCGCCCAGCGTGACTGCTGGGTTGTCAGCCAGAACCGCAGACCATCCATACTGGAGATACCAGTTGTAAATGTTGGTCATGTCAGTTGCCGAGTAACCAGCAGTGACGAGGGCCGCCGAAATATTGGAACCAGTGTTCCAGTTGGCGCTAGTGCCTTTGTAGACCTTGCGGCCGGCGGCGCTAGCAGTGTCCACAATGGTTGTGGTAGAGATGCCTGGGCTGGTGCCAGTGGTCTGTGCCAGAACAGCAGCTTCAAGCGCGACACCATGCATGGAACTGACAGTGTCGTTGATCGGGGTTTTGGTGACGTCATTGTTCAAGTTCGTGCTTGAGCCAGACATGCCACCGAAGTCGGTCGCATAGGCGCCTGCGCCGCCGCTGTTGAACGAAACAATGCCAACCTGGTGGTTGAGCATGCTGTGGCAGTTGGTCAACCGGTTGACGAGATCGCCCACTCGGCTTGCTTGTGCTGCCCAGTTGAACCAAATCAAGGCAAGCTGTTCGCCCATGACTGGTTCAGAAGTGGTCGCACCACCTGCCGCTTTGTTGGCAGCAAGGGCCTTGCTGTGGAAGTCAGCCTGGCCACGTCCAAGGTTGCCCCAGGCGTTGCCGATCAGGTAGTACTGACCAGCATAGATGTAAGATTGCCACCACTGCTGGTTGTACCAGGTCACAGGATAGCCGTTGTGAGTAACGGTCAGACGAACGGAGTTCCAGGTTCCTGGCGACTGGGCAAGACCAGTTGCCACAACCGTACCATTCAAAGCAAGCACTGGCTGTAGACTGCCGTTGAAGAACAGTGTTAAGCGGGTACCAGCCAACTGGTCGGACGTGAAAGTCTGGTCAATCGACCAGCCGCTCCCAGCGTCAGGGTACTGAACCTGAAGGAGCGTCTTGTAGGTGGTGGGAACGTCAGTAGTCCAGATTGTCGGAACATCTCCAGGAGCCTGGTAAGACAGGGTCGTGCTCCAAGTGAACGGCAGAGTGATAGGGACAATCGCCTGCCCACCGAGCACATCGTCAACAGTGGCCGTTCCGGCAGGAGCCGAACCAACCGCATTGTTCTTTATGTAGGTCAGCAGGTTAGTGGTCATCGTCGACAAGTCAGCACGGATATTCGTGCGGTTCATGTTCTGAACGTAGTCGGCGTTGACCGTGGCACCAGACTTTGCATTGTTCAAGAAAGTCGTGGCATTGTAGCCAAGTGCGGTGGCAAGGTTCGCCAGGGGCGCCTTCCGTGTGTAGGTCTTGCGGCTCGGGTCCAACACATAGGTTGTGCCTGAGACGACCACCTGAACCCATACGTGGCTCATCACCATCTGATAGATAGTGCCATTCCAAGTCGGGCTAACCGCCGGAATGTTCTCGTTACCGCAATAGTTGTAGGAACCCCAGATGTCGCTTGTGCCAAACCAGGCGCCATACTCGGCTTCCGAAAGCTGAATCGTGCCTTTCACATAGTTGGCAGTGAAGCCAGCTTGACGCAGGAGCGCCACCAGCAGCATCGATTGGTCAAATGAATTGCCCATGCCATCCAAAAGGCAGCCGAGAGCGCCTTTTTGAACGCCAAAACCAGGCTCCCACTCGATGTTGTCATATACGAACTCGAAGATCAGCTGCGGATCGTTCTTTAGAGCTCGCGCAAGCTCAACAATCGACGGGGCGCCTGCAACGGTGTTGCTGGCGAAAGAGCGCTGAACCGGCGGAACGTAGATCTTGGATTCATCAATCACGCGCGCATCGACGATTGCATCGGCGTCGGCTGGTGAAATCGGAGCCCCAGACTGCCACTGCCAGCCTGGCGGACGAGCAATCACAGGGTCTTTCGATGAGGGCGGTACCGTCGGCAAAGGCAACGGCGCGGGCGGGGGAGTAACTGGCACCTGCGGAGGCACTGGCGGCTGGGGAGCCAAAGCCTTGGAGGACGAATCGGCCGAGTCAACGCCTGAGCCAGTTTGAGTCGATTCAACAGAATCGCCATTTTGGTTTGTGTTAGTCATTTTGCTTGTTTCCTGATTGGGTTGAGATATCAAATTCGCATCAGGCAAATTTGATAAATTTTGTTTGTCTGTACTGGTATCGCCAGTAATGCCTTCATCTGTGATCTGCATCAGGTGCTAACCACTGAGGTGCGGTTCCCAGCGGCGTCGTAGGTGTAAGTAATCGTTTTCCCGGAAGCGTAGGTGATTACGCTGATTCGTCCGAGGTTGTCGTAGGTTACGGTGAAGCTGTCTGCGGCCATTTTGATATTCCTTTTAAGGGGGTTGTGTGCTGTCGCTAGATTCAAAGCGAATCTAGTCGACGTTCAATTGCAGTGAGAGCGGGTTCTTGTCTGTCATGGGATTCACTAAACCCCTACACAGCAGTGCCTGAAAGCAACTACTCACTATTTCTGTTGCTTTGGCAGCGCTGGCGAAAAATACCGAATCATTCAGTATCTTTTGTCAGCGCTGCAATAGAAGAAGGAACACCAGTTGAACTGCCAACGGGTGTTCCTTATTCAAGTATTGAGACCTTACTTACCTTCGCTCTGGCTAACCGCCTAAGCCCCAAGAAATCGCTTGAGTGCTTTCGAGATATTTGGCTGAAGCGCCAAAGCCACGATTCTGGAAGCATCATCGACCACAGTGATTCCGGTGATAGCCTGATAGCCATCGCGAGTAATCTGAGCAGCTTCAACTTCGAACATAGCTTTTGTGCACTCATGCAACTCATCCCAGCCTGGCACTGTAGCTAGAGCCTGAAAGGTTGTCCTCGGTCCATTAAGGTCAGGCTCTGAGCCACTGAGGTTGCCTGAACCAGTATTGAAACCAGCTCCGACGTTTGGCAGAAAATCATGATGACTCGGTGGACGAAATAGTCCACCTTGACTTGTCATACCGAACCCGCCGGAAATACCGCCGTAGCCTAAACTGCCAGGAAAGGCTGCTTCAGGGGGACTCATGGCACCCAAACCAGAATCGCCGAGTGATGCCAGCTCGTGATATCGACCAGGCTTGCCGTCAGGCTCCACATACACATGCGCGCCGAATTCCTGATGGAGACGCCGAGCCAAGTCATGACTTGCATCCCAAGAGTTCAGAAAGGGGTTTGCAAGGCTACCGACAAGCCAAGACTTGTCACCACGCGTTTGAAGAAAAGATAGCGAACGACTCCCACAGTCTCGAAGCAATCGCCCTCTTTTGAGAATGATGATCCGAGTTACGTGGGGGAGTTCGATTAACATTGTTGGGCCATTGGCCTTTTTGTTCGATGTACGAGTCATTTGTGAATCTTTTGAATAGCCATTGGTGTTTAAGACGTATAGCTTGCTCTTAGCCCGGAACGTCTGTTTCTGAAGGTAGGTTGTTGCTTCTAAAGTTACTTTTTCTTCGGCATGGCCACTGGTGCCAATGAGACCGATGGCTCAACCAGCTGATTCCAAAGCTTTCGAACCTCAGGGTCTTTCAATGCCTTGGCCAGATCCGCCTTATTCTTCGCCAACTCGGCCTCTGCCAATTTGAGCGAAGTCTGCATCACTTGCTGGTAGAGCACAAAGATTTGCTCAGCACTCAGGTTCTGATTCATGCCTTGCTCGCAAAGCCTGAACAGTGCTTCTCTTTGGAAGTTAATGAACTGACTTCTACGAGCCAAGTCGATGACCGCAGTCTGGAAATCAAGCTTGGTCTGAGCATCCACATTCGGATTGTCCAGCTTGACCTGGGCCAGCATGCTTGCCACAGCCGACATCGCCACGTCTGGACTTGGCTCCGAACAGACTGCCATTTTGCCATCAGGGCGAGGAATCATGATGATTGCCCGAGCTGAGGCATCAAGGTCAACGATAGTTGGCTGACCGGCCGTGAGGGGATGAACTCGCACTGACGGTGTCACAGCACATCCGCCAAGCGTAAATGTAAGCGCGACGAGTGCCGCAAAAGTTAGAGAGGTTACTCTCATGTTGTCTCCTTTCTTGCCAGCCCAAGAGCCGCTACCAGAGAAATCTGGTCCTTTCCACAAGGCTGGCAAATGAGGCCTTGGCTGAACTGCTAAATTCCAGAGCACTGGAAGCAGGGACAAACAAGGGTGAGATTTGGTTGTTCGAGATAGCGGAATCGCAATCGGTACAACTAGATTTGGTGGCAGCAACAGGGTCAACTTCAGTGACCTGTTGCTCCAGAGGTGTTTGCTGACAGCTCGTCTCATTCAGAGAGGAGAATTCAGACTGATCCATGTTTAGGTCCATTTCGTCAGAGTCATGGTTGAGAATTTGGCGGTACTGCTGGATCTGCCTGGCTACCGGCCTGGGTAATTGCCGGGGGAACTATTGGGGGCAGCGCAGGAGGATCTTGCGGAGGCTTGCAAGGGTAGAACTGTCCTTCGAGCACTGGGATGATCAGCGTCGTTAAAATGAGAGCCACCGAACCCAAGTAGGGCTTGTACCAGCCAAACGCGGTGAAAGGTCCACCCATGGCGAACACCCAAGAACTGAAAGCCAGACAGGCTGTCACCCAATGGAAGGTCTTGGAGCTTACAAAACCCTTAGGCTCGGTCTTGACGTAGCAGACATACAGCGGAGTCAGCGTAAGAAGCACACCGAAGACAGCCCAGCCCAGCCACAGAGGCGGGTTAACGCTGGCAGTAATGCCAGTAATAGCCACGTATGCAGCAAGGATATCCGCCGGGATATACTTCACAAGCTTTTCGAAGTAAGAGTCTGTACTTCTGCTGTCAGGAGGCGGCTCCTGCGCAGCAAAAAGCCTTTTAAAAGGATTGAACATATTGTTCTCCTTTCTCAATTTCGTTGATTTTTAGAACAGTGAGCCTTTTCATTTGAGCTGACTCACCGCTCAATTAGATCTTCAGCTGAGAAACTTGATTTAGAGGCTTCGAAACCAGCCTCCAATAAACCACTCAGCGCAATGGCCAGACAATCGATGCATCTATATACAACCAATGCATCAATAGCGCTGGCAGAAACCATCTAGAATCATGCTCTGAAATGGCTTGTGTCAAAGCTATTCAATCGAAGGGGAAGATCAATTGACCTTCCCCCTCTTTCGCTAATTTTCCGGATCAGGCAGCAACAGGCAAGGCTCCTGCCAAGAAACGCTTGAGCCGCTTTGAGACATTGTCGAGCTTAGTCAGAGCAACAAGACTACCTTCACTATGCTCTGAAGGTCCAACCTGAGCCATCAGGCCCTGAAGAGCTTGTACGGCTTCCACTTCAAACATGAGCTTTGTAGCTTCCGGAAGTTCGCCAAAGGCTGGCAGCTCCCGCAATGCCGGAAGAATGATCTCACTGTTCTTCTTATCATTGCCAAACGAAAGTGCCTCGCGCACATGGGCCGGAAGGAAATCGGCAGGATTTTGAAAGCCAGCGATATTTGGCATACCTGGGATATTTGGCATACCCTGGATATTGGGAAAGCCGGAAACACCCATGCCTATGCCGAACTGGCCACTGCTTTGTCCGCTTCTGCGCACAGAGCCGCCAAACACATCCGTTCCATTATTGAATCCAACACCAGCACCTACTCCAGCTACAGCGGCAGGGTCGAAGCCAAAAGCATGACCGCGATTACCATTGCCGTGCTCGTCTCCATTAAGAAGATTGGCAGGATTCTTCGGCGCAGTGAGCTGATGGTGCCGACTAGGTTCATGAGCAGGCTCGACAAAAACATCGCTCTTCAGCTCTGCCTTGAAACGTTCAGCTAGGTTGTGAGCCTGATCCCAGGGAAGAAGATCGGCCTTCGGCTTCTCCATCAAAGCTACTTCTAGCCAAGATTTACCAGCAATCTTCTCACGGCAGAACAGCGTGCGCGCTCTTGTTGAGCGAAGAAAATAGCTGCGCTTCATGATGATGTGCCGAAGGCCGTGGCTCATCTCAATAAGGAAGGAGGGGTTAGTCAACGCCACTTCTCGATTGGTCATATATATTCCTTTTTCTAGTATTTCTGTTGAAAAAACTTCGGGTGCCGGCGTAATACAGGCCTACGGATAATCTAGCGTTTACATGTCGTGGGTGAGCAACTATGGCTCAACAATCTCCATAGAGAAGATCGTTCTTTCAACGCTTACTATCACAAAGGCCTAAATTGCCTAGGGGTCATGCTTGTTAGGTTACATGCAATTTTCCTGTTTTTAGGCATTATGCGGTTTACACGGAGAGTAAAGGGCACCGCTCACTAACGAAAGCAAGACTGCATCTCCATCTAATCAATAGTTATGCGCACTACTTCCATATGTGACTTCAGCCACTAGCAGCTTTTATTTGACCCAAGACTTTGCTAGATGAATGTGACTCTGCGCTCATACTGGCAAAATGGATCGTGCGCAATTTCTCTCTGCTCGGCCTTGGCTCGAAGCAAATTCCCGTATACACGTGCTAGCTGCGCAGGGGTATTTCTGAGAGCCACTAAAGAAAACGAACTCACAATCAATAGATGGTGCACGTTGCTCGCAGAGCGAGACAAACAATCAAATTGAAGTTGCTGAATTGGTAGTATCTGTCCGAGGAACGGCATCTGGTCATGGTGGCGGAATCGTGGCACCATCGAACTATGAAACAAAAACCAAGGCATTTTATCAAAGACCCTATTGCACGAGCACGTTTCTGGAACACGCACGTAGAGGGGTTTGCTATGAGCGGCAGAACAATATCTGCCTACTGCGAAGACTACGGGATCAGTCAAAATACTCTCAGGGATTGGTGTCGGAAATACAAGAAAGTGGTTCCTGCGGATTCGAGCAAAAATGCACTCGAACGAATTGAGCCTCCTACAAGCTATGGGCAGTTCTTGCAAGTGCAAGTCTGCGACACTGAGCAAGAACTTGTTGGATACAGCCCAGCGAATTCGCCGCTGATCGAGGTCACTGAATTGCAGACGCCTGCTGGCTTTCGTATTTCTTTGGCTCTAACTCTCAGCACAAGTGAACTCGTCAAACTTCTGTCCAATTTAAAGGATGCAGGATGTTAGCACTAGGAAATTCAAAAATACTGATTTACACAGACTCAATCGATATGCGCTGCAGCTTCGATCGGCTAGCTCTGCTGGTTGTAGATGTTCTAAAGCAAGATTCCTTTTCTGGTCACTACTTTGTTTTCCTGAGTAAGTGCAAGAGAAAAATGAAAATTCTCCAGTGGGACAGAGACGGCTACGCGATCTACTACAAACGGCTTGAGACTGGTACTTTTGATGTCTCTCGCTGGATGATAAAAGGCCAGGGCACAAGCCTTGAAATCGACAAAGTACACTTCACGATGATGATGGCCGGTATCAATTTTTCTGAGACTAAAAAGCAAAAGAGATATTCAAGAGAGGCCATCGATTTTGGTGCTCAAAACTACCGTGTGACCGATAGTAAAGATTATGTTTCAGACCTTGGGCGCTGAAACGCTTACTGGTGGGTCTTTTTAACAATACGATGAGTGTCACTTCTTTTATGGGGTAGTCGATTTCTTCGAAATCGGATGACAGCTGGGTTTATCGGTCGTATACTTATCCTTCCGCTGAGCACCACCTGTAGTGTCTATTGAGTCATGACTGATTTTAATTTCGACAATCTCACGGCTGAAGAAATGAAGTTATGCCTCACGAAAATGGTGAAATTGATAGAGACTCTGCAAGAGCAATTAAATACTACTCTTGAAGTGAATGCGGCTCTGGGTGCAGAGCTGAAGTTCCTCCGGGCCAAACCATTTTCTGGCAAGACAGAGCATCTTTCAGAAGAGCAAATGCTTCTTTTTTCGATTTCTGCTCTACTAGACGACTCCGTTGTTGATGGCCAAGAAAAAGATACAACTAGCGTTAGCAAGCAGAAACCCGCTCTGATACAACCAAAGCCGAGAAAATCACGGGAAGAAAGGTGGGCGCACTTAGTCGCAACTCCGGTCTTGATACCTGTACCTGACGCTGAGATGGTATGCCCCTGTTGCGCAGAAACGAAAGAGATCATCGGCTCTGAGGTGAGTCGCCAACTAGAGTACAAGCCAGCTTCGCTATCTGTCACAGAATATCACCGGCTCAAAGTAGCGTGCAAACGATGCGCAGAATTCGTTAGTATCGCACCAGTGGCTCCTAAGTTGATCAAGAAAGGAACAGCGAGTTCGGGCCTGATCGCTCAAATTGCAATCAGTAAATATTGTGACCATCTGCCCTTGAGCCGACAAGAGAACATTTTTGCCCGCATGGGTACTCCAATCTCTAGGTCCTCTATGTGTGATTGGTTGAAAAAGGCGGCGACAAAGCTCGCGCCATTGGTCGAAGCTATTCGCAAGCGAGTTCTGCAATCCGGCGTTATTTGGACCGATGACACGCGCGTCAAATTGAAAGAATCTATTCGAAATGAGAATGGTATCAGGCTTGTCGAAAGTCGGATGTGGACGTACAAAGGTGACACAGGTCATCCCTTCGATTTCTTCGATCACACAAGGTCCAGGCGACGAGATGGACCGAAGAAGGTTCTCTCTGGATTCCGCGGAATTCTGCAAGCCGATGCCTATGCGGGTTACGATCATATCTACACTTCTGGTGAGGTGGTAGAAGCGGCATGCATGGCTCATGTGCGACGCAAGTTTTATGAGGCTATCAGCTCTGCTGGTACGCTCGGAGTTGCTGCGGTTCGAATAATTGACAGCCTTTACCATGTTGAACACGAGGCTGAAGCAATTGCGAGAGAGCGAGAAATGAGTCGCCAGGAGTTCTTTGCTTTGCGTCTGCAGTTGCGCAAAGAAAAGAGCTTCGGAATCATGCTGCAATTCGAACGTTGGTTGTCCGACACGAAGCGGGCTCAAGTTCCAGAGTCGCCAATCAGTAAGGCGATTAATTACACTCAAAAAAACTGGGATGCGCTTTTCACGATATTTACGAATGGTGAGGTCACTCTGGACAACAACTTTGCAGAGGGTGCCCTTAGGCGAATTGCTCTCGGCCGAAAAAACTACTTGTTCTTCGGAAACGAAGGTGGCGGTCAAACGGCGGCATGTTTCTACACGTTGATCGCTTCGGCCATCAGAAATGAGCTCGAACCTTTTGCCTATTTGAAGGATGTTCTTCATCGCCTAACGATGACTCCAGATGTAAGCCTGAACCAGCTCATGCCTGACGCCTGGAAACCTCTAGAAGTTGAAGTAGCCGCCAGAAACTAGAGCCGTTCTCTAACCGACTAATCATCAACTATTTAAATGTCTGGGAACAGATGCTGTTCGCCGGACAGATACAATTGGTAAAGGTTGGACGGGTTTTCTTCTGGTTTGGGAGGAATTGGATGGATTCCACAAACTAGCCGAAGCCAATCGGCTCAATCCAGTGTTTCTGCCTGGATGAGACAAACAAAATTAAGCAAGCAAGAAGTGCCGCCCTACGCAAAAAACCGAGATTTTCGGGTTCCGAAACAAAGCAATCTCAACAAAAGCATAATGTATCAGTGAAATGAACTATGGTTCACAGAAGACTAGCCAAGGGTCAGGATTCCATAATGTTACGGAGGAACTTAATACTACCAGTTACGCTGCCAAGGTGGCGGAGCGAACAAGTGATTTTATGTTATCGCTAACTCATCTTTGCCCTTCAGCTTGCGCGCCGCCGCTTCTGCTTTTCGACAAGCAACACAACCTATCCCACGCCCTAACATGTGTTGTATTGTCCTTTCGTAAGGTTTTGAGCATGCACAGCGCCAATGAATTGCTTTAGTCGTTGTGGCAACTATGTCGCTGGCAGTTTTACCGCCGTTTTTACCAGCATGCATCAACTTGGCTAGCTCTGGGTGAATAGCCTGCAAAGAGTTAGTAACCGACACTTGCTTGTTGGCGCAAAACGGGCAGCCAGTACCCTTTATCGCCCTTTGGTACACCTCAGCAGTCCACTCATGGTCGGGTCCGGCAAGACAGCGCCACCAGACTTTACTGCGACAACCTGCTGAAGTATTCCAAGGGGTGCGGTTTCCGTTTCTCTCTTGAAACCACTGGTCAGCCAATCCTTCTTTGGCATCGTCCACATTGTCTGGCAATAGAGCACAATCGGGGCATTCGTCGGTACCAGCTAGTAGCTCGACCGGAGAGGCCTGATAGCTGTGATCGAAAAAACAATAGAACCAATACTTCTTGTGTGAATCGGCTTGTATTACTTCTGGGTCTATCTGTCTTGCTTCACCTTTCTTTCTGCCAATCACAACATTTTTCTCAGGGTGCCATCGTTTCAATATATAGGGAGAGACACTGATCAAAGTGGGAGCATCTGAAGCTTTGCCCTCACATACTCGACAATTTTGTGGATTCACTTTTGCTGTGCGGCGAAAAATGGCCTTCTTAAATGTGTGGCCAGCCGCACAACGAAATGCCGCTACTAAGTGGCTACCAGGCTTAATGTCGGCAGGTGTTAGCAGCGGATTGCTTAGAACAAACAAGAACTCTCTAACTATTTGCCTGTATTTGAGAGCCGCTAGTGAGCTCTCATCATCCTCGTTAGCGCACGCTGGGCAGCCGTCCTCATATAGCTCCGCCAAACTGCGAGAAAAGAGATGGCGGCCATTTTTCTCACACTGCCAACGTACTCGATGATGCAGAGGTAGCCGCTTTGGGTCGAAACCAACGTTCTCTTTCGTTCTGATAAACATGTTCCAGACATCAGGGCGTTTCTTCTTTTTATTCTTTGCTGAATTCCGCTCAGCACTTTCGTCTTTTAGATTTACGCGCTCATCACTGCAGCATTTATTACACGGGCACCCTTGCTTAACTGCCTGAGTCATGGGATTTATCCGGTCTACTATGCGAGTAGAATATATGAATTTTGTTTCTGTAGGTCGACGAAGGCACCGGTACTGCCAATAGCTCTGCGACCAAGGCGAAATATCTTTTATCCTTGTAGCCCGCTTGCTATCTGTGATGATCTCGTTCTGTAACCACTTCGGTATGACTTGTGGCGGTGCAGGCTTTGGGTCACGCCCCGCGCAAATGTAGCAGCCCTGGTCCTTTGTTCCTTCATCCCAGGCCCTAGTTCGAATATTTATTGCAACCCAAATTGACTCTCCACAGCGGCCGTGTTTCCATTGCACTTTGCGGTTCGAGCCAGCGGTGACATCATCAGGCGAATATGGCCCTTTGTCTATGTATTCACATGCTAGTGCTGGGTGGCTCGTTCTCAGCGGAATACCACGAAGCGGCTTCTTCAAAGGATCTTGACCAATAGTCTTTGTGCGACTACTGGATCTCGGTAAGTCTTTGAGCTTCTTTCTAGCCATGGTCTTTAGCAGCTCTTAGCCATTTGTCTCTCGCTCACATGTAAAAGATAGAGGCAGCCGGCCCACCTTGACAAGCAAAGAAATGTAACTCATTTACTGGCTACACCATGGGACTGTATTCAAGTTGCCGGTCTGCTTGTTCACACGCTTCTAGGCAATCAGAAAGCAGCAATCGCAAAAGCGAATGATTGAATGAATGAATAAATGAATGAATAGAGATTTGGAGCGCACATCAAAGAAACACTGAGCACGCAGAAAAATACATAGAGACCTTTGTTCAAGGCCATAAGAAGATCAAACCAATTTCATAGCCAATTCATTGTCTCATTACGCCCTTAACATGAAACTAGAACAAAAAACATCTAGCGCTACATCACGTATACACTAGCTACCGCCTTCGATATCTTTCGCTACTGCCGCTAAGTAACGAAATGATCGCAACAATCGCATCGGTGACAAGCCCCATCCAATTCTCGCGACTTTTGGCAATACTCTATTTCTCACAGATTAGTTACTATCAAGCCGGCAAAAAACTTGATTGCGATACTTGCCTGACGCAAGAAAGTATTAGAATCCCCGAAGGCCTTGGTGATGCAGGCTCAAGCGACTTCGCGCACTATCACCGATTACAACCCTACACACATGAGCTCACAATAATGACGAGTAGTTCATACTCAAGTACTTTCTTAAGGCACCCGGGAAGCGGCGAAGACTAATACCACCTTAACAACCAAGAAGTCGCGGCTAAAACCCTCTCCTTACTCTCGCTTCACGAGCGCTTCTGCATAACTCGAAGGGCCTGCTCAATGTTAACTTCGCGCTCTTCAAATACCCTTAGAGTTGCCAAAATTCTCTCGACCTCGGCCTCAATATCTGGCCCTGGTGAATTTTTCAGTCGCACAGCTCCACTCTCATCCAGCAACCAGCCATAGGTCTTCTTGATCAACTCCACTCGAAGTGGAAACAGCTGCGTTTTCAATATCGCCTGCGACCTCAACTGCTTCCTTAACCTGAAGACATCCAGAGCTGACACGTAGCTTGTGGAAGCTGTGGCATGTTGAAACACCCCCTTTGCCGCCAGCGCAATTATTCGAACATCCTGACGGTTCAAGCTCTGCATCGATGGCAGACGCTCTTGCCAAACTGCCCAGGGCAGAACGTGCCCTCTTAGAACCTTTCTCTTTCTATTTTGCTCAGCGATTCTTTTAGCTTTCTGTGCTGCCATTGACGGCACTGCAGACTGACTCATTCCTGTTCAGCTCCACCTTTGTTTTGAGTTGTCAATTTTCTTCGTGCACACAAATTCTCAATCTAAATCAACGGATTCATTGCTCTCCCCGCTCGTTAATGCCTTGCCTAAACCTCATTCTAATTGATTCGAGGGGGTCAACTTGTGGCGGTGATACACCTGGTTGAGCCTCAGGGCCAGGAGCCGCTTCTACTGGTTGCTCTTCTACGGACTGTGGTCTCTCCAAGTGAAGATTTCGAGGTTGCGGCCGATAGTATTGCGTTGGATAGCTAGGCTGATTTTGTTGCCGTTGGGGCTGTTGAAACTCAGCATTATTACTAGAACTACTCGCTCTCGGCTTATTTCCTTGCCTCGGTTGCTGCCAAGGGAGAATGCTTTCTTCTGGGCTTGTGTCTTCAAACTCAGTGTGGATCTTAGTCCGTGCTTCTAACTCCTTCCGCTGAACGCTCTCGGCTTCAAGCATTACCCCAACAGTAGTCATGGCCAGTATTGCTAGCGCCCAGTTCGGTGGCCGCAAAGCAGCAAGCTTGCTTTCTATCTTTTCCGGCAGCGGTATTCCAACCGCTCGCTTTAACTCGTATGCCGTCTCTTTGATAACTTCATTGGCTTTGCTTCTTACCAGAGGTGAGTCCACGTGCCACTTCTGAGTAATCTTCGACCTGCCGACCAGCTCAGATATCCCCGTTATGTTCTTACCGGCGAATTGCTCGTATATGGGCTTCTGCTCACTTTCAGGCACAGCTTCGATAAAAAGCTCAAGCATCATATGCCTTCTCGCTTCAGTTGGCGGCGACAGAAAACCACCGAGCATCTCACTAAACATCAAGCTAAAAACAAGTCGCCCTGCGTCTGGCTCATCGTGCTTGAGAGCCATGAAGAAAGGCCCAACATGCATCTCCACCAGTCGAGCTTTAGCCTCAGAATAAGCGTCTTCTAGTGCTAGACTGCCAAAGAACGGAGGAGGGTTGTCCTTCTTGCGATCAAGCAAGATATCGACTCCACGGCAGGCATACCAGGCGCAGATTCCTAGAGCCGCTCCGAAGCTCGCCGCTGTTATGCCGTCATGGTTGTAGCCAGGCACATACTTCAGTACAACAAAGAAAATCATCAGGGCCAGTGGGATGCCTAAAAATGCAGCGACCATATAACCTCACTTTTTGATTCAACTTTTGCTCTTGCTACCTCGGCTCTAGTTCTACTCGGGTTCTAAGTTTGTTCTTCAGGGTCGTCCTCAATTTCAATCTTCCGCTTTCGACCACGCTTCTTTGCTATCGATCGACCTCTGCCATCAGATTCTTCAACTTCCTCAGGCTCTCCCTTGGCAGAAGCTTTGCTGACTGGCAGCTCTGCCGTTGAACCGCTCGGAGCAGCTAATGGGTTCGGCTCTTCGACAACCGTTACAACAGAACTACCTACAACCGGCTCAATAGACTCGGCTTGCTCTGCCTGGCTTTCTACTGGAGCTAGCTCCTCGGCTTCAAATAGAGAAGTAACTAACTCAGAGCTAGCTACGTCTGATTTGGTACTTTCTATAGGCGCTGCTTCTGTTTCTATTTGCTTTTGGGGCTCATGCTTCTCCTTGCCTTTTTCCGGCGCCTTAACTGCGCCCAGAATGGCCTCAAGTAGTCTTTTCTCTTCGTCATCTGGCCCGTCAACGAGAAGTGCCTCTTGCTTGTCGATAACCAGAGCCTCTGCACCTGGCTCCACGGAAGAAACAGCAGTAGATGAAGGCCCAGTAGATGAAGATGAAGAAGTTGGGGCGTTAGTCAGGTCCAGTGCAGAATGCCTCATCCAGTCCTCGTCGATTTTGCTAGCGCTCTTTTCGACAGCATCATCTCTGTCTGAAGAGCCGGCTAGCTTCTCTTCTTGACCTTTCTCGCTGTCTTTTTTACTGTCTTTTTTGCTATCGTTTGCGCCTTCTTTCCT
>Ga0075156_10000396_pt1 | contig 22206 bp, 27 predicted proteins | sample JI81AbrownDNA_FD_70966 | JGI IMG/M metagenome (GOLD analysis project Ga0075156, IMG submission 70966) | Wastewater effluent complex algal communities from Wisconsin, to seasonally profile nutrient transformation and Carbon sequestration -... | ecosystem: Engineered > WWTP > Effluent > Algae...
GAGATCACTCCACTAAATACACACAGTGACTGGGCATGGATTCCGCCGCTCGTGTGGGGTACAGACAGCAACAGTTTATACTTTGTCAGCCATGCGCCTGCGCCCGCGCCCATTTCCAGCGAGGAGTCTCCCTATTTTGACCTCTCAGCTGCTTCGTTTAGCAATGAAGCGACAGTGTCGATTATCGACTCAACAGGCATGTTCGCTTATCCCTCGGTTTCGCCCATCCAGACAAATGGGGATGAGAAGTTTTACCAGATCGCATATTTACAGTCCATTTTTATTGAGCAAAGTGACACCAGCCGATACCGATTGATGGTAATGGATCGTGACGGCTCCAACAAAAAAATGATTTTCCCGCCCAGCGACTCGAATGGGGTTGAGCCTCAATTGCCAATCTGGGCTCCAGCCGCAATTGACGGGCAGGTGAATACTTTTATTGCTATTATTTATCAAGGCAATCTTTGGCTTGTTGACAGCGGAAACAGTGAGGCTTATCAGGTCACTGGTGATGGGCTATTAAGTAAAATGGATTGGAAATAAATCATGAAAGAGGATAAACAATGAGAATTTTAATTACAGGGGCGGCTGGATTTCTAGGATCCCATTTAAGTGATCGGCTCCTTGCTGATGGGCATCAGGTCATCGGCATGGATAATTTCATCACAGGCAGTCCGGATAATATCGCGCATCTGGCGAACAATGAGAATTTTGAATTTTACAAACGCGATGTGTCCAATTATATTTTTGTACCCGGCAAGGTGGATGCGATCATGCACTTCGCCTCACCAGCCAGCCCAAACCCCCAATCGAAATCAGGGTATTTCAATTTGCCGATTCAAACCATGAAAGCCGGCGCGCTTGGCACGCACAACTGTCTCGGTCTTGCCCGCGCACAAAACGCCCGTTTCCTAATTGCCTCCACAAGTGAAATTTACGGTGACCCTGAAGTTCATCCTCAGCCAGAGTCATATGCGGGGAATGTCGACCCCGTTGGAACTCGCGCCGTTTATGATGAAGCAAAGCGCTTCGCAGAATCCCTGACAATGGCTTATCACCGTTTTCATAATGTGAACACCAGCATCGTCCGCATCTTCAATACGTATGGACCGCGTATGGATCTTGAAGATGGTCGAGCTTTGCCGAACCTGCTCAAACAAGCCCTGCTAGGGCAACCTCTCACCGTCTACGGTGATGGCGGGCAGACTCGTTCCTTCTGCTTTGTCGATGATCTGGTAGATGGAATTGTCAAACTCCTTTACTCAGAAGAACATCTCCCTGTCAATATTGGCAATCCCGTTGAAATGTCGATTCTACAATTTGCAGAATCGATCAACCGTGTAACTGGAAATACAGCTGGCATTATCTTCGAGGAAAATTCAAGAAGCGCTCGCGACCCACAAATGCGCCAGCCGGATATTACCCGAGCCAAGCAGATACTGAACTGGTATCCAAATGTAGCCTTGGATGAGGGTATCCGCCGCACCATCCCATTCTTCAAACAGAAGTTGGGGCTGGCATGATCGTCACAAATGTAAAAGAAAGAACTCGTTTTTTCAAGTTTGCCATGGTCGGTACCCTCGGTGCAGCGATTGACTTTGGCGTGATGAATTTGCTTTCCCACACCACAGACATGAACCTGGTAACAGCAGGCACTATTTCATTCACCTGTGCAGTAATTAGCAACTTTACCTGGAATCGGTTATGGACGTATCCAGAATCACGCTCACGCCCTTTGCTTGGGCAGCTAGGTATGTTTTTCCTTGTCAACCTGGCTGGGGTAGCGATTCGCATCCCAACCCTGCACTACGTAGAACCACCGATGCTCCGTTTTTTTGAAAGCGTATTTCACGCTTCCTACGCCACCGCAGAATTCTACGCAAAAAACCTAACACTTGCCGCTGCCGTAGGAATCGTAATGCTCTGGAATTTCTTTGTAAACAGGTATTGGACTTATAATGACATTGACAATAATTAACGAGGTTGTTCAATGACATCTTCACCGTTAATCCCAATATACACAACCAAAGGTGATGCAGATGCATTCCTACAGTACCCCTATTTATTCAACCGCAATGGGGACTGGATCGGCTTTGTCACACCCATGCGGGAAGTCTATTCCGTGTTGGGTGATTTTGTAGGAACATTGACGAATGATCCGCGCATCATCCGCAAACGGGGGACGTCAACGCTCAGACCCCGCCTCAGCCCGCCTCAAAGACCCCCAAAGATATACCCACCCGCATCTGTTCCTCTCCCGCGCCTGATGGGCGACCTTAGTCATTCCGTCATTGACGTTTTACAGGAAGCGCCTGAACGCCTGCATACTGTAGACTCTGGCGATCAACGCCAGGATTTGGATTAATTTTATTACATGCCCAACAATCTCGCCTCAAAACCAATCCGCGCCTCGCGGGTAACCCTCTCTCAGTTAATGCATCCTGAACATGCCAACCTCCTCGGCAACGTCCACGGTGGCTGGATCATGAAACTGGTGGATGAAGCCGGTGCGCTGGCTTGTATGCGCCATGCACAAAAGAAGGTAGTCACCGTCGCCATCGACTCGATGACATTTCGTCAACCGATTCGCATCGGTGACCTGATAATCCTCAACGCCGAAGTGACCTACACAGGCCGAACCTCCATGGAAGCTGAAGTTCAAGTGCTTGCAGAAAACCCTGTCACTGGCGAACAAATACACACAAACAACGCCTATCTGGTTTATGTTGCCCTTGATGATGAAGGCCGTCCAACAAACGTCCCTGGGCTGGTGACTGAAACTGAAGAAGAAAAAGAACGCATGGTGCAAGCGAAAAAACGCCAAGCCTATCGCATTTCACAAAAATAGATTTCAGACTCGTTACCTTGCAGACTCTTCGTAAATATCCCATCTTCCTGTTGCTAATCGTTAATATTGCGATTGGTTTAATTACCTTCCGCAGCTTCGGCTTGTCCTGGGATGAGCCGCTCTTTTATGATTATGCCAACGCTCTTCAATACGCATACACCCCCAACGAGTGGTTTAGCGGAAACTTTGACTTACAAAATGCCTACGGCTCCAGCGGCACAGATCACGCCAACCGCGGACCTGCCTACATATTAATTGCGCGTCCGTTCGTTTCGCTCATTGAAGTGCTTGGCGTAGACAATGCCTCCGCGTGGCATCTCATCAACTTCTTAACATTTCAGCTTGGCATTTATCTCTTCTACCGCTTTAGCGCAAAATGGATGAAGCACTGGTCTGCGCTGGCAGCGAGTGCATTCTTTGCGTGGCAGCCGCTTTTATGGGGACATGCCTTCATCAACCCAAAAGATATTCCCTTTCTCGTATTTTTCATTGGTTCCATGTATTTTGGCTTTGAACTGGTCGATGATATTGTAAAAAATGGAAAAGCTAAATTTACCAGAATTTTCGCAGCGGCTTTCTTCCTCGGAATAGCCACATCCATCCGTGTACTGGGACCTTTAGCAGCAATTCTGACCGGGCTATATGCAATCAGTCAACTTAATAAAATAAGATTCCTTGAATTACTAAAACAATTCACTATTTACGCGCTCCTCACCCTGCTGATCGCCTTTATCGTCTGGCCCTATTTGTGGACCAATCCCTTACAGAAGTTTATCGAGGTATTTGGGTTCATGTCTGATAACCCAACACAACTAACTGTTCTTTTCATGGGGCACCAATACAAAGCAGATGAACTCCCCCGCCGTTATCTGCCCATCCTTCTTGGCTACACGCTCACTGAACCAACCTGGCTATTATTCGTAATAGGTTTAGTAATTGGTTTCTGGAAATCAAACAACCAGAAAAAAATCGCACTTGCCATTACCCTTTTATGGTTTGTAATTCCAACTGCCTACGTCATCCTTCGCAAACCGCCCATGTATGATGGATTCCGTCATTTCCTTTTCATTCTGCCGCCTGTTTTTATTTTCGCAGGATTCGCATTTGAAAAGATGTTCGATGTTCTCAAAAATAAATGGATTGGACATTTCGTTGTTGCCGTAATTCTGGCATTTGGTATCCTCCCTGCAATTCAACTCCACCCCTACGAATATGCCTATTACAATGCCTTTATCGGCGGCACCGAAGGTGCCTTCCGTGAATATGAAACAGAGTATTGGCTGGCTTGTTACCGTGAAGCAACTCTCAGATTAAATGAAGATGCGCAGGCGGGAACACAGCTATTCGTCCGTAGGGAACCATACATCGCGGCGTACTATGCAAATCCCAACATCACCATCCGCGATCACCGCACAGAAGCAAAGGATATTCAGTCTGGCGACTTCGTCCTCGTCAGTACCCGCTCCAATGAAGACCTAAGAATCCTTCATGACCAGCCGATATTCCTTAAAGTTTCCCGAGGCGGCGCCGTCTTTTGTGTTGTCAAACAAGCCCCATAACCTCACCATCTAGCACAAGAAACAGGAGCGTGCGGGGCGCCATCCCTGCTATAATCTGCCCGCCATGACACCCTCTCCCCGTCTATTACTTACCATTGATTACGAATCATGGTTCGCTCTTTCCCGCAGGTTTGATTTTCTTGCACCCGAAAAACGCCTCGCGCTTGACGATGGTTTTGCACGTGATGCCATCGACCCTATCCTGGAAAAACTTGGGGATGCAAAAGCAAGTTTCTACCTGGTAGGAGAGCTGGTGGAATGGTACCCGGAACTTCCACAAAAAATAATGGATGCGGGCCATGAAGTGGGTTTTCATTGTCAGGTACATCGTCCGTTGAACATCGTTTCTGAAGTAGAGCACGATCTCAAGCAGTCTGTTGAGTGGCGAAAAAAATACAAAGTGCATGGCTTTCGCGCGCCTATGATAAACACAGTCGAGGGTGTGTACCCGCTGCTGGAAAAAAATGATTTCACCTACAGCTCATCATTGTACGCGCCAACAGGAACGGTCTTACAAAAAGGAAATATTTGGGAATTTCCAGCCAGCACACTTCCTCTTTTTGGAAAGCCATCCACCTTTCATGCGCCGCGCCGCATGGACCTTCCACTAATTTTCGGCGGAGAATTTCCATACGGATCCAGTTTTATGAGCGGACTCTTCCCCAAAACTGTTTTCAAGATCATTGAAAAAGAATTCAAAGCAGGCTTAAGCCCTGTCATCTTCTTACATCCGTACGAAATCATTTCACCAGACCGCTGGCCTGCCCGATTTGTACGCGACCTATTAGCGAACCCGCTTCTTTATCCATTTACACTAAACAAATCATCCTTCCTAACCGATCTACTGCGTAACTTTCCAATCTCCACCATGGAAGCGTATGCAAGCGAGACCATGCAATGAATACACAACTTGTTCACTCCTTAAATTTTCAATCACTCGAAACAAAGTTGAGCTTTGCCGGTCTCGACAGCTGGCTTGATCTCGTCCATGAAATGTACGGATACAAAACCTATCGATACGCAGTGATGGAAGATTCCCGCCCGTTGGCTGCGCTTGGGTTGGTGGAAGTCAATCATCCCATCTTTGGACATTATCTCGCCACCGCGCCATTTGGCAGCTACGGAGGAATTGCATTTGAAACGCCTGAAGCGCGCGACATGTTATTGAATGAAGCCCATCGACTCGCTGAAGACATCAAAGCCGAATATGTTTCCATCCGCTTTGACGAAGGCGCCTCAATTCCACCGGATAATTGGTCTCAAAGCCCCAATTATTTCACCTACCTGATAGATCTTCCCGCAGACCCCGAGACACTGCTCAAAACATTTTCTTCTGACCACCGCAACCATGTGCGCAAATCCCTCAAGAAGGGACATTCCATTCGCTTTGGCCATCTCGACCTCTTGGACGACGTTTACGAAGCCCTTGCAAAGAGTATGCATGAACTCGGCTCGCCCTATCACTCAAAAAAATACCTTCGCAAAATGGCAGAACTGCTTGGCAACACATTGGAATTTGCTGTGATATACAACGCGCAAGGGAAAATATCCGGGGGCGGTGTTTTCATCTATCAAGGTGATACGGTCTTCAATCTCCATGCCAATATTTTGCGCCATGCCCGCTCCACGTACGCAGGTGAATTCCTGTACTGGTCTGTCATTGAGCGCGCCATTCAAAAGGGAATAAAAACTTTTGACCTTGGCCGCAGCCTTGTCGGCTCTGGAAATGAAGTTTTCAAAGTGAAGTGGTCGCCTCGCAAACAATTACTCGCATACTGGTACTGGCTCGCGCCAGGGCATGAATTGCCAGCCCTTAACCAGAAAAATCCAAAGTTTCAATTCGTCATTGCCGTCTGGAAACTCATGCCCGCATTCGTCGTCCGCGCACTTGGACCTTTTCTCATCCGTGGTCTGGCGTAAAAATAAATATGACCTACACCCTTCTCCCCCTAAAAGAAATTACCCCCAACCTGCTCCCTCGTATTGCTAAAATCCAATTGGAAGATGCAGGGCTTCTCTCAAAACTCGGCTACTCTTTTGTTTTGCGCTATTTTGAAATGGCGGTCAAAGATGAACGCTCTTTTGGCTTTTATGCGCAGGAAAACGAAACAGGCGAGATTATGGGGTTCAGCCTCGCATCACCTGAACCCTCCGCGCTCACATCCAACCTGACCCGTGACCGCAGCTGGTTCATCAATCAAATATTAAAGGTGCTTTTTTCTCGCCCGCTTGTCTTTCTGCAGATGATGATTTCCAGCATCACCATCAAAGGGCAAATGGAAAATGACCCGAGCGCCATCGAATGTGTATACTTCACTGTTGACCCGAAATTTCGCGGCCAAAAGCTTGGGCGCACTCTCCAAAAAGCATTAATGGATGAAGGGCGCAAACTCGGCTACAAAAAAATATTTGCCAGTATTGAGACCTGGAACGAGGCCAGCCTCAAGGCAACACAGGCAAATGGATTTACAATTGCAAAAACTTTCCGCGAGGGAAGATACCACAGGCACCGCCTGGAAAGTAAATTATAAAAATGACTACACATCGCGAACGTATTCAAGCATGTCTCTTGGGGGAAGCTACAGACCGCACTCCCATTGCCCTTTGGCGCCACTTTCCTGTGGACGATCAAAACCCCGAAACACTTGCCGCCGCCACATTGAGATATCAAAGCACCTATGATTTTGATATTGTTAAAGTTACCCCATCCTCTTCATTTGCTGTTAAAGGCTGGGGCGTGGACGATGAGTGGATGGGGGATGCCGAAGGATCACGCCGTTACACAAAACGCATCATCAAAGAACCCGGAGATTGGGAAAAACTGCCAGTACTTGACCCAACCTCTCCCTATCTTGCAGGGCAGTTGGAATGCCTTCGTTTGATAAAAAATGGACTCGCCCCTGAGACCCCTCTTATTCAAACGATATTCAATCCTCTTTCACAAGCCAAGAATCTTGCTGGCAACGACCTGCTTTTGGAACATATCCGCAAACATCCCGAAGCCGTGATGAAGGGATTGGAAGCCATAACCAAATCTGCAATCAAATTTGTAGAAGCTGTCTGCGAGATCGGCGTGGATGGGATTTTTTATGCCATGCAGCATGCGCAGGGAAGTATGCTTGAGCTTGATGAATATAAAACCATTGCCCTGCCCTATGATCAAAAAGCTCTTACTCCGGCAAAAGACCTATGGTGTAACATGCTCCACTTGCATGGGAAAGATGTATATTTTTCATTGCTGCGACTGGTGGATTTTCAGATTGTCAACTGGCATGACCGCGAGACCTACCCAACCCTGCTTGAGGCGCAAAGTCTCTTCAAGGGGGCGCTCTGCGGAGGCTTGAGGCAGGATTCTCTCACTTTGGAGTTCCCAGACCAGGTCAAGAAAGAAGCGAAAGATGCCATCAAACAAACCGGCGGTAAACGCTTCATCCTTGGCACGGGATGCGTAGTTCCCATCACAGCGTCGCATGAAAATTATATGGCAGCCAGGAAAAGTGTCGAATGACGTTAAGGGTAATTTCAGGAGTTGCACGGGGTAGAAAATTAAAGTCAGTGCCGGGTGACACAACCCGCCCTGTGATGGACCGCGTGAAAGAAGCACTGTTCAATATTCTAGCTGACGATGTGATCGATTCAAATTGGTGGGATCTGTTTGGAGGCACAGGAGCTATTGGCATTGAAGCCATCAGCCGTGGTGCATCATTTGTGCGCTTTACAGATTTAAACCGTGCTCCTGTCGAAACAATAAAAGAAAACGTGGAGCATTGTGGTTTCACAAAGCAAACCGAAATCCGGCGTGGTGATGCGTTCAGTTTATTAGCCGCAAAAGCGGACAGGCAATTCGAGTACATTTATATTGCGCCACCGCAATATAAACAAATGTGGTTGACCGCTCTACGGCTGGTGGACGACAGCATCAATTGGCTCACTGAAGACGGAACCGTCATTGTGCAAATTGACCCAACAGAATATGAAGAAGTTGAATTGAAGAATCTAGTTGAGGGCGAGCAGAGAAAATACGGGAGTACGTTGTTGGTTTTTTACGATCAGGTGTAATTAATCGTCATCATCCTGCGGACCGTACGCCCGCACAACTGCCGCCTCTACTTCTGCATCGGTATGCTTGTTGCATGCAACCAATGGACGATGTGAATTGTGAACCCGCCTTCCACCCGAAGTCATTACTTTGCAATCGACAAATTTTCCATTCTCGTCAATAACAACATACAACTGATACAACGAGCCGCAGACAATACACCCGTGCATTTCACCTTTGGTATGTGTTTCTTTCATTTTCTCCTCCAGTGGGCAACAATATAAAATAGACCTCTTGCATACGTTGTAGTGGGTGCATCTGAAAAAACATTTTGAGCCACTGAGACGCAGAGTCTCGGAGTTTTTTATTGGTATTCTCGGTGTCTTTGTACCTCAGCGGCTAGATCTTTATACTTTTGCAAGAGGTCAAACATAATCCTATTCAACAATTAAAAGATAAACCCTAAAGGTCTTCCTTGCAAGCGAAAACCTTTAGGGTTTGTTTTAACACTATTCTTCTGTGATCGTAATTGTTTTTATCGCATCACCCGTAAAACTGGGCTTTGTATCGGGGTCGCGGCGTGTAATGCCATTAACAACATCCATGCCTTCAGTCACTTGGCCGAAAATGGTGTAGCCACCGTTCAAAAAGTCTGCGGCATCGAAAGTGATGAAGAACTGGCTGCCATTAGTATCACGGCCTGCGTTAGCCATCGCCACAACGCCAGGTTTGTCGAATGTCAAGTCGCTGTCTTCATTCACAAATTCATATCCGGGGCCGCCCATGCCGGTGCCTGTTGGGTCACCGCCTTGAGCCATAAAACCGTCCAACACGCGGTGGAAGGTAACACCGTTGAAATATCCCTCGCGAGCGAGGAATACAAAGCTATTCACTGTGATTGGTGCTTTCTCAGCGTACAACTCGATCACAAACTCGCCGCCTTTTTCCATTTCAACAGTTGCGAAATATTTTTTATTGGCATCAATTGTCATCGGTGGAGCGGCATCATATTGCTTGGGTCCGCCAGACGAAACAGCGGCAGATGATGTATCTTCGCTTTTCGGGGCAAACGACTCCCAGGGCGCATACTGCCACAGGAAGAACGCAACAACGATAGCTATAAGCGCAATCCCAACATATTGAACCGTTTTCTCTGATTGTTGAGCCTGCGCCTTATTTGTACCTTTTTTACCAGCCATTTAAATCTCTCCTTGAAATAATTTTACTTATTATACCCATCGTGTCGCAATTTATGAACACGGCATTCTACATCAACCTTGCGCACACAATGATTTTCTTGTATGCTTGTGCTAGATGGAACAATACTTCAAAAAACAGGTCGCCCTTCCGCAAGACCACGGCTCGTGGGTATTTATTTTTAGCCCTCTCCTTGTCGGAATTTTGGCAGGCAAAGAAATCACCTACGCCACTCTCAATTTTATTATCGTGGCGATGTCTGCATTCATGATCCGACAACCGATGACAGTTGCCGTTAAAGCATACAGTGGACGACGCCCAAAGACGGATCTTAGCCCCGCCCGTTTCTGGTTGCTGATCTATGGCAGTATCGCCGCCCTTGCCTTGCTCGGACTGATCCTCGAAGGATACGGCTACATATTATATCTGGCAGTTCCTGCCGCTCCCGTCTTTGCGTGGCATTTATGGCTTGTCGGCAAACGCTCCGAGCGTAAACAGATTGGAATTGAAGTCATTGCTACGGGGGTTTTATCACTGACTGCTCCTGCCGCCTATTGGATCGGAAGCCACGGGTATGATGCGGCGGGCTGGTGGCTTTGGGCTTTTACATGGCTGCAATCGGCTGCCAGCATTATGTACGCCTATCTCAGATTAGACCAACGCGATTTGAAACCCGACCAGGTAGCAGTTATGACTCGAAGCGAATGGTGGCAGATGGGAATTCGCGCTTTGGCGTATACTTCCTTTAATCTAGTTTTATCGCTCGGGTTGGGATTATCAAACCTCATTCCGCGCTTTATTTTCATCCCGTTTTTACTGCAATGGCTGGAGACGCTTTGGGGCATAACTCACCCCTCAGTTGGATGGAAGCCCGTGAGAATTGGCACCCGCCAGTTGATCGTGAGCATCCTATGGACGGTTCTGTTCGTCATTTTTTGGAGAGCGCCATGAACGATATGAAGTACGAACTACTGACAGAATTGAACAACAGGCTGGAAGCTGACTTGCTCGAAAGTTATCTTGAAGCCAATGGTATTGATGTTGAACTGGTTCAGGAATCCATTGGGCACACTGTTTATCCCGTCACAGTGGATACGCTTGGGCTTGTTCAGGTTTTTGTGCCAAAGGAAAAAGCAAAGGCCGCAAAGAAGTTGCTGGAAAAATTCAGATCTTAAGGAATAGCCGTGAAAGACACAGTCGTACAATGCACAACATTCGGAATGGGACATTCGCACATCCATTCCTTGAATATGAAATTGATAACCAAATATTTCGATATTCTTTTGCAGGGAAATGAACTGCCCGCCGCAATCACCTTCTACACAGACGGGGTTCAACTTGTGACAGATGGTTCGCCTATCCTGGAACAACTTGGTCAATTGGAAGCGAAAGGCGTACGCCTCATCATCTGTTCCACTTGTCTTGATGAATTGAGACTCGCGGACAAAGTAAAAGTTGGCATCGTTGGCGGCATGCCCGATATTATCGAAGCTCAAATGAAGGCTTCTAAAGTAATTACACTCTAAAAAAGGCAGGAATAAATTATGGATTTCGATCTAAGCAATGAACAGGCGACATGGAAAAAGATCGTGCATGAATTTGCAGAAAAAGTATTAAGACCCAAAGCCCGCGAAGTAGATGAAAAGGAAGAATTCAATTGGGATGCAGCGCGAAAAGGCGGTCCCGTTGGCTTGACCGGCATGAGCATCTCGGAAGAATACGGCGGCTCGAACGTGGACGCGATATCAAACGCGATTGCGATGGAAGAACTAGGCTGGGGCTGCGGCTCCACAGCGCTGGCATTCACCGCTCACAACGGACTTGGCACCGCCCCCATTACGCTTTATGGAACCGAAGAATTAAAAAAGAAATGGCTGCCCATTGTAGCAAGTGGAAAAAATAAACTTGGTGCATTGGCTCTTACAGAACCCGGCGCTGGTTCTGACATCCAAGGCGGCGTGACCACCAAAGCCGAAAAACAAGGCGATGAATGGGTCATCAACGGCGCGAAGATGTGGTGTACGAATGCGGGTATTGCGGAATACATCATCACCCTCGTCCGCACAGATCCAAAAGGCGGCTCAAAGTCATTAAGCATGATCCTCGTCCCTACAGATTCAAAGGGGCTGACAATTGGTCCTGCCGAAAAGAAGATGGGGCTGCGCGGCTCGCCTGCGCATGGCATCACGTATGATAATGTGCGTGTGCCGCTTGGAAATCTCGTTGGTGTTGAAGGACGCGGTTTGCAGCAAACGCTAGCCACACTGGATGGAGGCCGCATCAGCATTGGCGCAATTTCCGTTGGTCTCGCGCAAGCTGCCATGGAAGCGGCAGTCAACTATGCTCGCGAACGGAAGGCGTTTGGTCAATCAATTTCTGAGTTTCAAGCCATCCAATTCAAATTGTCCAACATGGCTATGGAAATTGAATTGGCGCGTACCATGATCTACAAAGCAGCATGGATCAAAGATCAGGGCCGCCCCTTCAACAAGGAAGCCGCTCTTGCAAAACTCTACGCCACCGAGATGGCGGAGCGAGTCTGCTATGATGCGATCCAAGTTCACGGCGGGTATGGCTACAGCCGCGAGTACAATGTGGAGCGAATGTATCGTGACGCACGCTTAATGACCATTGGCGAAGGAACAAGTGAGATTTGCAGATTGGTGATTGCCAGGCACGTATTGGCAAGCGAGTAATTTTGAAATAAAAAAACTCGGAAGGCAGTTGAGCCTTCCGAGTTTTTTTATTTTTTTATTATTACCCAAGCCGTTCCATCCACAGTCTTGACTTGTTTTTCCCCGCTCGGGAACAACTTCAAAATTGCATCTGGCGCAAGAAAATGACTGCGCATCAGCAGGAGTTTTTCGGCAATTGCGATGAGCTTTACGCCGAAGGTGCGGATATCCGGTTCTTCGATGACAAGCACGCCGCCAGGCTTGAGCACGCGGAACATTTCACGAGCCGAGTGAGCATGGTCAATCACGTGATGAAGCGCATCGACCATAATGACGCGCTCGAAGGAATCATCAGCGAAGGGCAATGATTCAGATCCACCGCAAACAGGCTTGAGCGCGGAAAGAGGCGCTTCTTTCAACATTCCAAAAGAAACATCAGCAACGATGGCATCATCCACCAGATCCCGAACCGCAGAGGCAACACGACCTGTCCCGCCACCCACATCCAATAATTTTCCGCGCACGGGCAGAGAAGCGACCTCGCGCATCACATCCGTTTTGGAATAGGATACACGCGCATAAATTGGGGCAATAGCGGCAAAGTGATCGAAGGCTGGCATGGTTCTCTCTATGTGGTGATGAGGTCTTTTATCTCATCATAAGTGGAAGGGCCGATACCAGAGACATCCATGATTTCATCAATGGTAGTGAATGGGCCGTTCGTGTTGCGATAGTCAATGATACGCTGGGCTGTGGTGGGGCCAATGCCAGGCAGGGAATCAAGCTCTTCAAGGGAAGCGGTGTTGATATTGATCAAGTCCGGGTTTTCGGAACCGGAAGAATCGGAATCGTTCGTGTTTGAATTCGGCAGATCTGGCCCGGTGGAAGTATCTGTACCAGCGACGGGTTCTTCACCAGATTTATAAGGTATGGTTAACTGCTCCCCATCCACCAGCAGCGCCGCGAGGTTGACTGCATCAATATTTGCAGAAGTAAGCAAGCCGCCCGCCGCATCTATGGCATCTTGTACACGCGCACCTTCTGGAAATTCATATAACCCAGGGCGCGGCACAGCGCCGATCACATGCACAGCAACAGGTACTTTCGTTGGCGCAGGCTGTAACAAGATGGGCTGCCCCGCAGGCGCGCGCGAAACAAAGATGAGCACACCCGCAAGAACGAAGCCCGCCATTACACCTAATAAAATATATAAAGCGCTCTTCATGAAAGTAATTCTACTCCAACTTCATTACAAGTAACTCTTCGCTTGAGCGGCGAAAGACATCTGTTACATCAAACAGCTTTTTGATGCGCTGGAAATAACGCGGCATTGCCTTTTGTTCGATGATGCGAAATCCAAATCTTTCATACATGGGGCCGTTATGGGCAATACACATCAAATATAAAGGTCGCGGACTTTTAGCAAGAAGCTCTTCAATAACCGCGCGCGCAATTCCCTGCCCGCGATATTCAGGCAATGTGCCAATAGAGGCCAATTCGAGGATGTCTGCGCCGTGGGGCTTTAACTGCCCGCAGGAAATGACCTGCCCTTGGGCATTTACCGCCACGATAAAACGCTTCCAATCCAGCCCTGTGGGGTTGATGCCGACTAAATTAATTAGAGCGTTAATTTGAGCTGCTTCTGATTCTTGAGCAGGACGAATCGTATAATTTGTCATTGGCTTAAATCACTCCCGCCGAAACGATAATAACAAAAGTGGCGATAAACCAATGGATCAGGAACGGCCACATAAATGACTTTGTGCGGTACGCCACCCATCCAAATGCAAAGCCGCCAAAGATCGTAGAGAGTGTTTCAATTTCCGGCTTGCCAACATGCGCCAGCGCAAATGGCACAGCTTGCAGCCAGAGAGCATTGTCTCCCATTTTGCGGGCGTATGCAAAAAGCAGCCAGCCACGAAAGAAAAATTCCCAGCCAAGCAAATCCAGGAAAGTCGTCCACGGCAGGCCAGGCAGAAGCCGCCCATAATACTCGTTCATGGAGGAATTTTCGCTGCCAAGGAAATAAATAATTGGAGCCATAATGAGGACACCGAGAACAGTGTACGTTATTCCTAATTTCCAATCGCCCCATGAAAAACCATACTCCTTTGGATTCTCGCGAAACAGGATCAAGATCACAAGTAAGGGAATTACAAAGTACAGGATCAGGCGGTCTATATATTTATATGCGGTTAGCGTGCGGTAATAATCCACCAATAACAACATCGTACTAATAATTGTGACCGCAGCTACTTTCCAGTCAAAATTCAGTTTCTCACCGAGTAAATATTTCATATTCTCCAAAGAGTTCACAGGAACGCAAGCAAAAAATTATCCGCTTTTCAGGGATTTGATTCGACGTGCAAGGTAGGGCGAAAAATAGCCATCGTATTTTTTCCACAACGCAGGCCGCTTCCAATCGTTGCCAGACATTTTGCCGCGGCAATTGGCATTCCCGCAATGACAATCGAATTCATCATACGGGCTGCCATCAGACATGGCGTAATCAAAAGTCAACTCACTGCCTGCATCAATATCGCGCATGGCAACCAGACCGACCTGCCCGAAGAAGCCCAAATTTGGCTCGCAGGAATGATTGAAGCAATCGTTCGGTTCTTTTTGTTCGGCTGTCAATAAAAATAGGTCTTCGTCCATTTGCAAAACGCGTTCTGTGAAACGCGGCATCGACGGGTCCAGATCGTCCCTGCGAATGACCTTGCCCCCCCACAAGGAAACCAATTCATCTTTTGAAATATTTTCAAGAGCATACACACTGCATCCGCCCCATTTATTTGGGCGGGCTTCACACTTTGGGTTGAGATACGAAAAAGTCATGTCACCTCTGTTGGCACGCGCAAGGCGTGAATAAGATCGAACAAAAACAGGAAAGCACCCTGCAGAATAATCCCCCAACCAGTTCCCTGCCAGAATGATTCTGAATACGTTTGGATGACCCAAAAACCGCCGAGGATGTAGAGTACATCCAGCCCGAAGTTTATCCACAAGACTTTGCGGATGAAAAGCGCTTCATCCTTCGGGTTAGCTGTGGATTTGCGCCGAGCGGCAGTCCTCGCCCCGACAATAGCGATGGCCGCATCCACGGCTCCCCATGCGGCAGCCTGAATGCCGAAGCCACGTCCAAACTCATTGAAAGCGAACCAAATATAAAGTCCGGAAAGAAGCGAAAGGATGCTCCAGACAAGCAGACGATTCGTTAAGTCCGATTCAAACTTCCAGATGGGATTCTGCATGAGGGGCAATTATACAAAGAAAAACGAGCGATGAGGGAATCCCATCGCTCGTTTTATGGAGAACAATATTATTTGCTGCTGCCTTCTGTATCGGATGTTCCGGCGGTGATGCGCTGCGCGTACAAGATCGGCAATGCGGTAATGAGAACAACAAGCATGGCAGTGACGTTTGTGATGGGGCGATTGCGCGGCTTGAGCATCTGGCTGAAGATCCAGATCGGGAGGGTCTGTTGATTGCCCGCAGTGAAAGTGGTCACAATGACTTCATCGAAGGAAAGCGAAAAGGCAAGGATTGCACCAGCCAGCAACGCCGTGGAAATATTCGGCAGAACGATATGCCAAAAAGTTTGGAAGGAGTTCGCGCCCAAATCCATTGAGGCTTCGATCATTGAGCCGCTTGTGCGGCGGAAACGCGCCAGCACATTGTTATACACGACCACCACGCAAAACGTAGCATGACCGATAACGATTGTCCAGAATGAGAATGGGATTTTCAACAAGCCAATAGCCGAGCGCATGGCAATGCCTGTGACAATGCCGGGAAGCGCGAGCGGGAGAATCAGCATGAAAGAAATGGCTTCCTTGCCGAAAAAGTCATAACGATAAACAGCCGCAGACGCGAGTGTTCCGAGGATCAACGCCATTGCCGTGGATAGCAAAGCAACTTTCACGGTGAGAAGCAGCGCATCTTGCATGGCAGGGGTGGTAATCGCTTGCGGAATCCATTTGAGTGTCAGGCCAGGGGGCGGGAAAGTGTACGCCGATTCTTCGGTTGTGAACGCGTACAAAAAGATCAGCAGTATTGGAATATGCAGAAAAAGCAGGGCTGCAATCGCGCCTAGCGTCAAAGGCAAAGAGGCGCGTTCCCCTGATGAAGTGGTTGATTTAGAGGGCATCGAATGCTCCTAATTTGCGGGCGATCAAAAGATAAACGATCATGATCACAATTGGACCCATTGTAAAAGCCGCCGCGAGGGGAATGTTCCCAGATGTTCCTAAATAAGTCAGCACGGCTTTTCCAATATAAAAGCGCGAGTCGCCAAATAATTGCGGGACGATAAAATCTCCCAAGGTAAGCGAGAAGGTAAAAATAGACCCTGCCACCACACCCGGAAATGCCAGCGGAAGCAATACTGTGCGGAAGGTTTGCGCGGGTGTAGCGCCCAAATCACCAGCCGCTTCGATCAACGACTTGGGGACGCGCTCCAACGCGGTTTGGATCGGGATGATCATGTATGGGAGCCAGATATAAACGAATACAATAAAAACACCTGTCGTGGAAAGAGCGAGGGACGTTCCACCCACAGCCGGCAGACCCAAGTACCAGTTGAGCAACCCATCCAAATGAACCAGTTTCGCGAACCAGGAGACGATGCCTTCCTGCGCGAGGATCAACTTCCACGAATAGACGCGCACCACATAGCTTGACCAAAGCGGAAGAGTAACAGCGAGATACAAAATGGTTTTCATGCGCGCAGAAGCAAAGCGCGCCATGTAATACGAAAGAGGAAAAGCGATCACGATACACGCCAGGGTGACGAAAACAGCCATCAGAGTGGTGCGGGTAAAAATTTGCAAATTGGATGGGTCTAACAACTTCAAGTATGTTCGTAAAGTAAACTCACGCACTACTTTGCCTGTAAAGCCATCCAAATAGAAAAAGCTGTTGACGAGCATGGTCAACAACGAGCCGATGTAAATCACCAAAAACCACAGCAATGGGGGAAGCAGCATCAACGCCAACACGGTTTTAGGGCGAAGATAAAAATAAGTGGAGATTCGATTCAACATCATCAACCTCCCACGTAGCTGACATGCTCTTTCTTCCAGAGCAAGCGAACCTTTTGATTCTTCACTTTCATCACATCCATTGATGTTGTTCTTAGATTTTGCTCCACAACCACGAGATCGCCGCCGCCGTCCAACTCCACGAGATAGCGCGTGTACAAACCAAGGTAAACAACATCACGAACTTTGCCGTCCACAAAAAACATGTCGGCTTCTGTCTTTTGGTCGGCTGCGCCGAGGTGAATTTTTTCAGGGCGGATGGAAAAACGCGCATCTGCGCCTGTAATGCGCTTGGCAACTTCTCCCGAAACCAGGTTGGATGTACCCACAAAGCCCGCCACAAACGTAGAGGATGGATGCTCATACACCTCAGAGGGAGTCCCAACCTGTTCAATTTTCCCCTGACTAAAGACAGCGATTCGGTCGCTCATCGTCAAGGCTTCTTCCTGATCGTGCGTGACGAAAATAAAAGTAATGCCCACCCGCTGTTGGATGGACTTCAACTCCACCTGCATTTGCTGGCGCAGTTTCAAGTCCAATGCGCCGAGCGGCTCATCGAGCAGCAAAACCTTGGGATGATTGACCAGCGCCCGGGCAAGAGCGACGCGCTGCCTTTGTCCGCCGGAAAGCTGGGAGGGTTTGCGTCCACCAAAACGAGGCAACTGCACAAGCTCAAGCATCTCATCCACTTGTTTTGCGCGGTCAGCTTTTGAAATGCCCTTAATCATCAAGCCATAGCCAACATTCTCTTCAATAGTCATGTGCGGAAAGAGCGCGTAATCCTGAAACACCGTGTTGACCGAGCGCTCGTACGGAGGAAGGTGAGAGACATCCTGCCCATACAAAAAGATCTGGCCTGAGGTCGGCCTGTCGAACCCCGCGATCATGCGCAGGCAGGTGGTTTTACCGGAACCGGAAGGACCAAGCATGGAAAAGAATTCGCCGTTTTTGATCTCAAGGGATACATCATTTACAGCCTTCACATCCCCAAAGTGGCGGCTCACATTCCTAAATTGAATTGCCGAATCGCTCATCTCATATCCTCGAATTGGTTTTGTCTCATGGCTGCCATAAACAAATCAATGACACAAACTCAAAATTTGTATCATTGATTTGTTTATGAAGGTACAAAGTTCCAGCCGCGTCTGTGTGACGCGGCTGGATTTTAATGCAAAATTCTATTGGCCGACGATCTTGGTGAATTCTTCCGTCCAGCGGTCGTAGGTAACACAATTGTCACTGCCGTCACCACAAGCAGCAACAGGCGTCTTCCAGAAATAGATCTGGTCAAAGGTGTCAAAACCGTTGGCGGTGCAGCCTTCGGTACCAAGCAATTCACTGGCGCCATCACAAGCCGCAGGCACAGAAGGAGCAGAACCGAACCAGGAAGCTACATCGCCCTGAACTTTCGGGTCGATGGAGTGCTCCAGCCAGAGATAAGCACACTCAGGGTGCGGAGCATTTGCAGCCATCATGGTGGTGTCAGCCCAACCGGTTGCACCTTCAGAAGGAATGGTGCTGGCAATCGGAGCGCTGTCTGCCTGAAGGAGGTTGACCTGAAGAGGCCAGGAAGGAGCTGCCATAAAGCCTTCGGTCTTGAAATCTTCCACCTGAACCAGATAATCACCCCAATACTTGGAAGCGATCTGGCGCTGCGCGGTCAAAAGCTCAAGAGCTGCCGCAAATTGTTCTTCGTTCAATTCGTAGGGATCGGTGATACCCAATTCAGGGTTGTGTGCCATCAAATACAAAGCGGCATCGGCAATATAGATCGGACCAGAATAAGCCTGAACGCGGCCCGTATTGGACTTGCCATCAGAAAGAGTCTGTTCTTCAAATACAACATTCCAAGAAGTGGGCGCTTCAGGGAAAACTTCCGTGTTGTACATCAAAACGTTCGGACCCCATTGATAGGAAACACCATAATGTTTTCCATCAACGGTGTGCCAAGCAGCATTCTGCAAGCGAGAATCAATTTTTGAGTAGGAGGGGATTTTAGCAGTGTCGATCTCCTGCACCGATCCACCGAGGATCAAACGCAGGCTGGCGTCACCGGAGGCAGTCACGAGGTCATATCCGCCGCCGTTGATCAACTGCACCATTTCGTCTGAAGTCGCCGCATCCTTCACGGTCACTTTGCAGCCGGTTGCTTCTTCAAAAGAAGTTACCCAGTCATAAGCGGGGTCATTGGCGCCGCGCTCAATATAACCAGGCCATGCAACGATCGCAACTTCACCTTCTGATTTGGCCGGCGCGCCGCCGCAAGCAGCAAGAACAAAGCTAGCCACAACCAATAGAACCATTAACTTAAAAGCGTACTTTTTCATTACTCTCTCTCCTATTATGTAGTTGGTTTATTCCGACTGAACAAACAAGCAAAAAGTATTACCCCAGCCGCCTCCTCTCCAATACACATAAACACACCAGCAATGAATTTAAGATACGAAACATCCTATTTCAAAATTAATTATATGAAATGAAGACTGAAAGTCAATCGCCGATTGCCGAAAGGGATATTCGCCTCCTGCCGCGCCCATGCCTGCCAGCCCACCACAAGCAGATTCTACGCTGATAAAACTCCGCACCAAAGCATAGCGGTATAATTTACAAAAGAAGCGCAAACAATAAATACGGAGACCAATCATGGCAGACCTACCAATTTACCCGCTTAGTGAAGAGCACAAAATGCTTCAGGATGCAGCGCGCGATTTTGCCAAAAAAGAAATCGCCCCTATTGCCGCCGAATATGACGAGAGCGGCGAATTTCCATATGCCACCATCAAAAAGATGGGCGCGCTGGGTTTCATGGGCATCGAAATCCCTGAACAATATGGCGGCGCAGGCATGGACTCTCTCGCCTATGTTCTCGCGCTCGAAGAGATATGCAAGGTGGATGCATCCCACGGCGTCATCATGTCTGTCAACAACTCCCTTTATTGTCATGGCATTCTAAAATTTGGAACCGAAGAACAAAAGAAAAATTTCATCACACCCATTGCCTCCGGCAAAGCCATTGGCGCATATTCCCTCACCGAGCCCCAAAGCGGATCTGACGCAGGCACAATGAAAAGCCGCGCCACTCGCGATGGCGATTTTTATGTTTTGAATGGCCGCAAATCCTGGGTCACTAGCGGGCCTGTTGCTGATTACTTCGTCGTTTTCATGATGACAAATCCCGAGAAAAAGCAGAAGGGCGTCAGCGCATTTCTTGTGGATGGCAAAACAAAGGGAGTGGTGCGCGGCAAAAAAGAACCCAAACTCGGCATCCGCGCTTCGGCTACCAGCGAGATCATTTTTGAAGATTGCCGCATCCCCGCTGAAAACAGACTCGGTAAAGAAGGCGATGGCTTCAAGATCGCCATGACAGTTCTGGATGCAGGCCGCATCGGCATTGCAACGCAAGCGCTTGGGATTGCAGAAGCTGCCTACGAAGCCGCGAGGCAGTACGCGGGGCAGAGAGAAGCGTTTGGTCAGCCCATCGGCGCATTCCAGGGGACAGGTTTCAAGATCGCGGATATGAAGACCCGCATCGAAGCAGCCCGCTTGCTGATCTACAACGCCGCCATTGCAAAAGAGAACTCCAAAGAAAATAGTGGACGCTATTCCCTTGAAGCATCCATGGCAAAATTGTACGCATCAGAAACCGCCATGTTTGTCACTCACCAAGCCGTACAAATTCACGGCGGCATGGGCTACAGCAAAGAACTACCCGTGGAGCGTTATTTCCGTGACGCAAAGATCACAGAAATTTACGAGGGCACAAGCGAAATTCAAAGGCTCGTGATCTCAAGGCTGGAACTGGGAATCAAATAACTGACCTTATGTAGACTGGCGCTGCCATTACACAACGAGACAAAATTTTGTTGCACCATGCAAGGAGCGTATGAAAACAATTCTCTTTCGCCAGCATGGCGGACCTGAAGTATTAGAATACGCGGATTTTCCAACCCCTGAACCGCAAGCAAGTGAAGTTTTGGTACACATCCATGCTGCTGCACTCAACCGCATGGATGTGTTTGTGCGCAACGGTTGGCCGGGATTAAAACTGGAACTCCCCCACATCAACGGCGCGGATGGCGCTGGAGAAGTGGCTGCAATTGGGAGTGCGGTTTCAGGGTTCAGCAGTGGTGAGCGGGTTGTCATCAATGCCAATCTCGGCTGCGGAGAATGTGAATTTTGCTTGAGTGGACGGGATAACCTGTGCAACAAATGGCACTTGCTCGGCGAAACCATCCGTGGGACATATGCTGAATATATCTGCGTGCCAGCGCGGCAACTTTATAAACTGCCTGCGTCCTTTGACTTTCATGCAGCAGCCGCGGCGGCGTTGGTCTATCAAACCGCGTGGCATTCAATGGTCAAACGAGGGGCGGTAAAAGCCGGAGAAACAGTGGCAATTGTCGGCGCGGGGGGAGGCGTGAATTCGGCCAGCATCCAAATTGCCAAGTATCTCGGCGCTCGGGTCATTGTTATTGGTTCCAACGCAAACAAACTAAAGCAGGCTGAGGCGCTTGGGGCAGATATCCTAATTGACCGCTCAAAAAATGAGGACTGGTCAAAAGAAGTTTTTGTAGCAACCGGAAAACGCGGCGCGGATGTGATTGTAGATAATGTTGGCACGACTTTCCCATTGAGTTTGCGCGCACTGCGCAAGGGCGGGCGATTGCTGACGGTTGGCAATAGCGGCGCGCCACGCTTTGAAATTGATAACCGCTTTATTTTTGCGAAACATCTTTCGATTCTGGGTTCCACCATGAGCACAATTGCAGATTTTCACGAAGTCATGGATTTAGTGATTGCTGGTAAACTCAAGCCCATTATTGATAAAACCTATCCTCTAAAAGAG
>Ga0075156_10000397_pt1 | contig 22204 bp, 26 predicted proteins | sample JI81AbrownDNA_FD_70966 | JGI IMG/M metagenome (GOLD analysis project Ga0075156, IMG submission 70966) | Wastewater effluent complex algal communities from Wisconsin, to seasonally profile nutrient transformation and Carbon sequestration -... | ecosystem: Engineered > WWTP > Effluent > Algae...
GAGCTGGTGATGAGCGTGCCCAGCGTGCAGGGCGCCAGGCGCTGGGCTGAGGTGGTGCGGGTGCACTCGATACGCCGGCAGGTGGTGCGGGTGTGCATGGTCACGGCCGAGGCAGCGATGGTGCAGACAGAGCAGGCCGCGCCCACGGTGGAGCTGATCAGCAAGGCCTGCGAGGAAATGCTGGGCCTGCAGGATGGCGCGGCCAAGCGTGAGCCCAGGCTGCTGAGCGATCTGATGCCGGGCTGGATCGACGCGCTGAACGCACGCGCGGCGGGCGAGAGCGATGCGGTGAGCACGGGGCTGGCGGGCATCGATGACATTGTGTCGGGCGGCTTCCGGCCGGGCGAGCTGGTGGTGCTGGCGGCGCGGCCCAGCATGGGCAAGAGCGCGCTGGCCTTGGGCATCGCCCGGCATGTGGCAGCCACCAGGCCGGTGGCGGTGCTGACGATGGAAGACAGCGAGCAGATGCTCATCAGCAGGCAGGTGGCGGCGGCAGGCCGCTGGAACCTGGCCGATTTGCGCCGGCCCGACAAGGCGCGTGATGGCATGTGGGCGGCGGTGGCCGAGGCAGCGGACAAGCTGGGGAAGCTGCGGCTGTTCGTTGACGACACGCCCGCGCTGGGCCTGGTGGATGTGCGCACCAAGGCGCTGCAGGTGAAGCGGCGCGCCGGCCAGCTGGGCATGGTGATGGTGGACTACCTGCAGCTGATGGAAGGCGAGGGCGAGACCCGCGCCCATGAGCTGACCAAGATCGTGCGCGGCATGAAGAAGCTGGCCAAGGAACTGCGGTGCCCGGTGGTGCTGCTGTGCCAGCTCTCACGCAAGGCAGACGAGACCAAGGCCCCGCCGCGCATGGACCACCTGGCAGAGAGCGGCGGCATTGAGCAGGCGGCTGATGTGATCGGCCTGCTGTGGCGGCGGTTCAGAGTGGACCCTCAGCCCCGGTACAAGCATGACGCCCAGATCGAGTTTGTCAAAAACAAGAACGACCCCACCGACACCGCGCGGCTGTGGTTCGATGGTGCAACCCAACGCTTCGAGGATGCGACAGATGGCCAAGATTGAAGACATTGAGCGCCGGCTGCTGAACTGGGCGCGGTGGAAGATGGTGGCGGGCAGCGGTGGCTTGGGCTACGCGCGGCTGCAGCTCGAGGCAGAGGGATCGCGCGACGGCTACCGCGAGGCCAAGGTGCCTGTGGTGGATTGCGAGGCATCAGAAACGGATGAGCTGGTGCAGCGCCTGCCAAGTGATCTGCGCTTCACTGTGGTGGTGGTCTACACCGAGAGCGGCGGCGAGCTGCACCGGATGAAACGGCTGATGTGTGCACGCACCACCATCCACGCCCGCATCGGCCAGGCGCACCGCATGCTGGCGCGTTGGCTGGCCGACAAGCACCAGATCAGCACGGCGGAACGTCAACGGGTGGAAAGCCTGCAGCGCATGGGTGCCGGGAGGGGGTTTTAGGGGTGAGACAAAACCGGTACAGTTTAGACAAGCTGCGGTTTGTTCCCTCCCGACGAATCACAGCCAGCCCGGCTGCGCAAGTGGTCGGGCTTCTTTCATTCTGCGCATGCCCACTTCAGCCCCCAAGCCCTGCACCCATTTCGGCTGCAGCGCCATCGGCACGCAGGGCGGGCGATGCGAGGCGCATGCAGTGCAGCGCGCCAGATCAATCGACCAGCACCGCAGAGCAGGGCGCGGCCCGAGGAAGTATGACCTGCGCAGCTGGCGCGACGGCACCAGGCCGGCCCACCTGCGATACGAGCCGCTGTGCCGTGAGTGCAAGGTGCAGCACGGCTGGCTCATGCCGGCAACCGAAGTGGATCACATCGATGGTGACAACACCAATGATGACCCGAGCAACCTGCAGAGCCTGTGCAAGCCCTGCCACTCACGCAAGACCGTGGAAGAGCAGGGCGCTCTGGCGCTCCACCGCCGGGGGTAGGGGGTCAAATCCTCCCCACCCGACCACTGGCAACCGATCCTCCAGCCGAATTTTTGTGGAGGGGGAAAACTACCCCCCTGGGGTTTGGCGGGCAGGGCTTGGCAGGTAGGGGATGCGCGATGGATGAAACCAAGCTGCCGGATGTCGAGGTGGACACGGCGCGCGGCGGCAGCCGGGCGGTGAAATCACCCGAACCGCCGCCACTGATCGACCTGAAGGCAGACGAGCGTCGGGTATTCGACTACCTGTGTGCGCGGCTGCGCGACGCGGGCATCGAGCACCTCACCGCCGGCCTACCCATCGCCATCATTGTTCGCACGTACTACGGCTGGCTGCAGGCCTGCGCGGAGTGCGCCCAGAAAGGGCGCTATCAGACGGCCCAGAGCGGCTGGGCAAGCGAGTCACCGTGGGCACAGGATGAGAAGCGCCTCAAGATGGAGCTGGGCCAATGGCTGCCGAAGGCGTGTCTGACCATCCCATCGTTGACGCGGGTGCGCAAGGAAGCCGGCAGCGACAGCGGCCAAGACGACCTCTTCGCGGATCTGCTCGAGGCCGCAAGGCGCGGCGCCTCACCAAGGCCCAGCTTGAACGACTGACCCCCGCCACCCTGCACGAGTGGGACGCCTACGGCCTGGCCGTGCTGAGCGGCCAGGTGGTGGTGGGCAAGTGGGTCTGGCTGGCGGTGCTGCGGCACTATGAAGACATGCGCGACGGCGCCGAGCGCGGGCTGGTGTTCAGCCCCTACCACGCCGCGCACATCATCGATTTCATTCAGCGATTCTTCGTCCACATCAAGGGCCCCAAGGCGGCAGAGCCGATCCTGCTGGACCCGTGGCAGAAGTTCTGGACGGCGGTGCTGTACGGCTGGCGCTGGGCTGAGACCGGCCTGCGCCGCTTCACGCGGGGCTATGAAGAGGTGGCCCGCAAGAACGGCAAAAGCACCTGGAAGGCGCCGCAGGGTGCCTACCTGTTTGGGTTCGATGGTGAGGTGGGTGCCGAGGTGTACGCGGTGGCCACCACCCGTGACCAGGCCATGACGGTGTTCAACCCGGCCTTCGCCAACATCAAGCGCTGGGCCAGGCGATCGCCCGGCATCGCGCGCAGCTTCAAAATTTACGAGGGCATCAACCAAGAGCGGGTGATGCTCGGCACCAGCGTCTTCCGCCCGCTGCCGGCCAACGCTGACAACCTGGACGGCCTGAACCCCAGCGCTATCCTCTTCGATGAACTGCACGCCCAGAAGGATCGCGGCGTGTGGGATGTGATGGAGAGCGCGCTGGGCGCCCGCAAGCAGCCGCTGCTCAGCGCCATCACCACGGCCGGCTATGTGCAGGACGGCATCTGCACCGAGGTGCGCAGCTACCTGCAGAGCGTGCTCGAGGGCAAGCGGCAGGATGATTCGCAGTTCGGCTACATCTACACCCTGGACGAGGGTGACGACCCCTTCAACGAGGCCAACTGGATCAAGGCCAACCCGGGCCTGGGCAGCGCCAAGGAACTGGGCTACATGCGCACCCAGGCGCGCAAGGCCGCCGCGCTGCCCAGTGCCGCGGTCAACTTCAAAACCAAGGATCTGAACATCTGGTGCGGCGCCGCTGACGGCTGGTTTGACCTAACCGTGTGGGACAAAGGCGGCGCGCCTTTCGATGCCCAGCAGCTGCTCGGCCGGCGCTGCTTCGGTGGGCTGGATCTGGCCAGCACGCGCGATCTGGTGGCGCTGGTGCTGCTGTTCCCGCCGGAAGATGGCGAGACCCACTGGCACCTGCTGTGCTGGTTCTGGGCGCCCCAGACCAAGATCGACACCCAGGGCAAAGACGATGCCGCGCCCTACGTGGCCTGGCAGCGTGCCGGCCACCTGGTGGGCACGCCGGGCGATGTGACGGACTACGAGCCGGTGAAGGCTGAGATTCGCAACGTGTGCGAGCGCTTCCAGGTAGAGCGCGTGGGCTTTGACCGCTGGAACGCCCTGCAGATCGCCAATGACCTGATCAGCGAGGGCATCCCCATGGTGGAGGTGCCGCAGAACACCGGCGGCATGTACCCCGGCGCCAAGCTGCTCGAGCGCCTGGTGTACGCCCGCAAGCTGCGCCACGGTGGCCAGCCCGTGCTGCGCTACTGCGCGGACAACACCGCGTTGCTTTACGACAGCAACGACAACTTCCGCCCCGACAAGCGGCGCAGCCGCGCCAACGGGCGCATCGACGGCATCGTGGCGGCCTGCATGGCGGGCTCCATGGCCATGTTCGTCGATCCCACCACGGTGATCGATGTTGACTACGAGCTGGCATGAATCGAACCGTCTATGACCTGAGCATGCTGGCGGCCCTGGGGCTGATCGGCGCCGGCACCGGCCTCACCTGGGGCCTGGGCGCTGGCCTGCTGGCCGGCGGCGTGGCGCTGGCGCTCATCACCGGCTTCGGTGCCTACATCACAGGGGGCCGCTGATGTTCACCAGCCTGATGCGCACGGAGGATGACCGCAGCCCCGGCAGTGATTTCTGGTTCAGCCCGGTGAGCCTGCGCAGCGCCAGCGGCGTGCGCGTGACCAGTGACACCGCCATGCGCCACGGCGCCGTGTATGCCAGCGTGCAGGTGCTGAGCCAGAGCATGGCCGTGCTGCCGTTCGAGCTCTACCGGCGCAAGGCCACCGGCGGGCGCACCTTCGTGACCGATCACTGGCTCTATCGCCTCATGGCGCTGCGGCCCAACCGCTATCACTCGCCCTTCACCTGGCGCCAGATGGTGCAGGGGCACCTGGTGTTCCGTGGCAACGCCTTCAACCGCATCGTGGATGATGGCGTGGGCGGCATTGCCGAGCTGCTGCCCATGCACCCTGATCGGGTGCAGATCGAGATGCTGGATAACGGCAGCTGGCGCTACCGCCACAAGCTGCGCAACGGCAGTGATGAAGTGCTGCGCCGTGACCAGGTGTGGCACCTCAAGGCCCTGAGCGATGACGGCATCATGGGCCTGAACCCGATTGAAGTCTGCCGGGAATCGATCGGTGGCGCCATCGCTGCCGAGACCTACGCCAACCGCTTCTTCGCCAACGATGCCCGGCCCACCAGCGGCTGGGTGGAGTTCCCCGGCAAGTTCAAAGACAAGGAAGCCAAGCGCAGCTTTCGCAGCCAGCTGCAGGAGCAGCAGGCCGGCGCCAACCGGGGCAAGAGCCTGGTGCTCGATGAGGGCATGAAGTGGCACGAAGTGGGCATGACGAACGCCGATGCCCAGTTCATCGAGACCCGCAAGCTGAGCATCAGCGACATTGCCCGCATCTTCCGCATCCCGCCGCACAAGATCGGTGACCTGAGCCGCAGCACCAACAACAACATTGAGCAGCAGGGCCTGGAGTTCTGGCAGGACACCATGCTTCCGTGGACCAGCAACTGGGCCAGCTCGCTGCTGTTCGATCTGCTGGGCGAGGGCGTGGAGGATCTGGAGCCGTGCTTCGGCTTCAGCCCACTGCTGAACGCCGACAGCAAAACCCGCAGCGAATACCTGAGCCGCATGGTCACCGCCGGAATCCTCACCCGCAACGAGGCCCGCGAAATCGAGGGTTACAACCCGCTGCCCGGCCTGAGCGAGCCGCTGGTGCCCACGAATGAGCGCGAGCTCAGCGACAAGCCCACCAAGACCCTGCCGCCGCCGGCTGAAGACGACACCGAAGACGACACCGCGCCGGCCGATGCCCTGGCCGCCGCACCCGCCATCGCCCGCGCCAGCGAGCGCGCCCTGGCCCTGGCCAGCTCGGCGGCTGAGCGCGTGCTGCGCAAAGAGTTGGCCGAGGTGGCCAAGGCCCGGCGGGCCGGTGGTGGTGAGGCGCTGGTCAGCGCCTACACCCGGCATGCGGAGTTCGTGGCCGAGGTGATGGGTGTTGACCAGCCCGCCGCTGACGCCTACTGCTTGGGCATGCTCGACGTAGAGCCCAGCGACTACGAGGCCATCGCCCTGGCGCGCCTCACCCGGCTGGCCCTCACCGGCAGCCATGAACTGAAAGGTTGACCCCCATGGACCGCTACCACGCCATCCTCGCGGAGTGGCTCAATACCCCCTGGGCGCTGCGCCGCGAGGTGCTGCAGGCGCATGTGCGCGTGCTGGCTGCCAAGCTGGCCGGCGGTGCGCCCGCCTACCGCGCGATGGAAGATGAAGGCCCGATCAACGGCGGCGAGCGCATCAGCGCCTTCGAGGCCCGCCGCCGCGATGTGCAGGCCATGGCCGGCAACGGTGGCGGCATCGCCGTGCTGCCGCTGCACGGCACCATCGTGCAACGCGCCGGCATGATGACCGAGTGGTGCGGCGGCACCTCTACGCAGCAGTTCGGCGCCGCGCTCGATGCCGCCATGGCCGACGAGACCGTGGGCCAGATCCTCATCGATGTGGACAGCCCCGGCGGCAGCGTGTACGGGGTGCAAGAGCTGGGCGACCAGATCGCCGCCGCCCGCAAGGTGAAGCCGGTGGTGGCCAGCGTCAACAGCCTGGCGGCATCCGCCGGCTACTGGCTGGCGGCGCAGGCCGGTGAGGTGTACGTCACCCCGGGCGGCGAGGCCGGCAGCATCGGCGTGTGGATGGCCCACGAGGATTGGTCTGCCGCCATGGCCGAGCAAGGCGTGAAGGTGACGCTGATCAGCTCGGGCAAGCACAAGGTGGAGGGCAACCCCTACGAGCCGCTGAGCGAAGAGGCCCGCACCTTCCTGCAAGGCCGCACGGACGAGTATTACGCCGCCTTCACCAAGGCCGTGGCCAAGGGGCGCGGCGTGCCGATCGACGCGGTGCGCAGCGGCATGGGCCAGGGCCGCGTGCTCGGCGCCGAGGCCGCGCTGGCCGAGAAGATGGTGGACGGCATCAAGACCTTTGCCGAGGTGGTGCACCAGATGCGCCGCAACGGCGCCAAGCCGGCCGGGCGCAACGCGCTGGCCAACGCCCGCAACCAGCTGGCGCTCCAAGGGGGCTGATAGGTGGCCGACAACCTCACCGCGCTGGACGCGGCGCTGGCCACCATCATCCTGGCGGCCAAGGAGATTGCGGGGGTCAAGTACCCGCGCAGCATCCTCACCGCGCCCGATGGCAGCGACCTCACGCCGCTGACGGACGCCCAGCTGCGCGCCACGGCGGTGCCGGTGAGCGGCCCGGTGACCGATGCGCAGATGCGCGCCACCGCGCTGCCCGTGTCGGGCCCGTTGACCGATGGCCAACTGCGTGCCACGGCGGTGCCGGTCAGCGGCACCCTGGCGCTCGATGCCCCCACGCTGGCCGCACTGGAGACCATCCAGGCCAACACCGGCGGGCTGACGGATGGCGAGCTGCGCGCCACCGCGCTGCCGGTCAGCGGCCCGCTCACCGATGGCCAGCTGCGTGCCACGGCGGTGCCGGTCTCGGGCCCGGTGACCGATGCGCAGATGCGCGCCACCGCGCTGCCCGTGAGCGGCCCGCTCACCGATGCCCAACTGCGCGCCGCCGATGTGCCCACCGCGCTGCGCTCGCTGTACTACCCGGCCAGCACCGGCAACAACACCACCGCGCAGCTGGCCGCCAATGCCAAGTTCACCGGCACGATCGAGACCGTGCAGAACCTGCAGGCCGCGCAGATCCAGGTGGTGTGTGATCAGCCCTACACGCTGACGATCAACCAGTACATTGATGCCGCCGGCACCAAGCTCACCGAGAGCACCACGCTCACGCGCCTGGCCAACCAGCCGCTGTGCCAGAACGTGCTGCTGCCCGGCAACTACTTCAATGTGGTGCTCACCAACCTGGGCATTTCCGACACCACCGCGCTGCAGATTGATACCACCTTCGGCATCATGGACACGCTGCCCAAGACGCTGGGGCAGAAAGCGCGTGATGAATCCATGGCCGTCACCTTGTCGGTGGACGATCTGGAGATGCTCTCCGACATCCGCCAGGCGCTGGCCCCGCTGATGTCTGCGCGCGGCACCGATGGTGCCCTGCGCATCAACTCCCTGGGCGGCACGCTGACCACGGTCTCCACCGTCACCGCCCTGGCCAACCAGACAGCCATGGGCGGCATGCAAGCCGGCCCTCACATCCCCTCGCTGATGAACCTCGCAGCGCAGGCCAACATTGCCAACATGATCGGGTAGACCCATGGCCACCCAAAACAACAAGCCTGTTCTTCACCGCAAGGAATGGCAGTTCATGACGCCCGCGCCCGTGGCCTCTGCGGCGGCCATGTTCGTGGTGTTCAATCAGAACGATGTGGCCAACCTGGCGCTGTACATCACCAGCAACACCTCGGCCTACCTGTACCACCACGATGAAGATGCCTGGGTGCAGATCGCCAGCCCCGCGCTGTCCGGCACCTTTGGCGCGGGTGCCTGCGGCACCTCATCGCGGTGGAGCAACACCGTCACCGCCAACGGCGGCAGCACCACCACCGCCACCACCACCGCCGCCATCACCGGCATCTGCATCGGCCGCACCGTGCGGTTCCTCACCGGCGCCAATGCGGGCATAGAGGCCACCATCACCGGCGCCATCATCGTGCCCGGTGGCACCAGCACCATCCAGTTCGCCGCCCTCGGCGCGGCGGTGGCCAATACGGATACCTTCATTGTCTCGGTCAGCACCTTCTACGTGCTGGGTGCCGGCACCCTGGCGGCGGGCAGCTTCCGCAGCTATGACGTGCTCACTGCCACCTGGACCAGCCTGACCATCACCGGCCTGCCCGCCACCTGGGGCACCTATGGGGTGATGTGCTGCGCCGCCGACATCAGCCAGTTCGCCACCGGCACCGCCACCTCGGGCACATCCACCACGCTCACCAACTCGGCCAAGGCCTGGGCCACGAACCAGTGGTGCAACTCGCAGGTGCGCATCACCGCCGGCACCGGCATCGGGCAGATCCGCACCATCGCCACCAACACCGGCACGGTGCTGACCGTCAGCGCCGCGTGGACGGTGACGCCGGATGCCACCAGCGTCTACGCCATCGAGAGCAACCAGGACCACATCTACCTGGTGGGCAACAACGCGGTCACCATGTACCGCTACAGCCGCGCCGCCAACACCTGGACCACGCTGGCCCCCACCACCGCCCGCGCAGCCGCCCCGGCTGCCGGCGCCTCACTCAACTGGGTGGGCAAGACAGGTGACGCCAACTGGGCGCTGGAGGCTGACATCAAGGATGGCCGCTACCTCTACAGCGTGCGCGGCGGCGCATCCACCGTGATTGACCGTTACGACATCGCGGGCGGCACCGCCGGTGCCGGCGCCTGGCTGGCCCTGGCCTACCCCGGCGCCACCGAGACCTTCACCACCGGCTCATCGGCTGATTGGTCGGGCCGCTACATCTACATCCGCAAAGACGCCACCAACCGCTTCTTCAAGTTCAGCGTGCGGGGCAACTACATGGAAGCCCTGGCCACCAACCTCTACGCAGACGGCGCCGCCGTGCTGGGCTGCAAGATCTGGGTGAAGGACTATGACGGCACCGACACCCTGAAGTGGCTCTACAGCCTGCGCAACACCGGCACCGAGCTGCACCGGCTGCCCCTGTTCTGAGGCGAGCGCGCATGTACACCACCCTGCTCATCCTCCTGCTGGCGCCGCGCCCCGCGCCGCCGGTGGATTACGACAACCTGCCGGCGCGGCAGCAGTTCGGCCAGGCGGCGGCGCGTGGCCGGGCCTGGGTGGAGGTGCAGCGCGAGCGGCACGCCACCGTGCTGGCGGCGGCGCGCGGGCGGGCCTTTGCCCAGGCAGCGCGGGCGCGGGCCTTTGCCCTGCAGGCGCGCGAGCGCGGCTGGATTGCGGAAGACCTGACATGAGCCTCCCCCTCACCAAGCGCAGCTTCGACAGCCTGCCGTACACCGTGGACTTCGCCCCCCTGTTGGAGGTGGGCGAGAGCCTGGCCAGCGTGGCGGCGGTGGTGATCGAGCCGGCCACCACGCCCGCGCTCACTGCCGGCACGCCGGTGGTGCAGGGTGATGGGCACACCGTGGGCTTCGTGCTCAGCGCCGGCAAGCCCACCACCACCTACACCCTGCGCCTGCGCGGCACCCTGGCCGCAGCGGCCGGGCAGGTAGAGGCCACGGTGGCGCTCTTTGTCACTGACAACATCATCACCACTTGAGAGCGAAGGCCCCACGCATGCGCTACTACGCCCCCACCGCCTTTCGATCTGGCGGGGTTGACTACCCGCAGGGCTGGCTGGATCTGCCCGCCAGCAAGGGTGACCCCCTGGTGGCCACCGGCCAGCTGTACCTCGAGGTGCCTGATGGCGGCAGCCAATCCGTGCCCAGCGGCGCGGCGGTGCTGTATGGCCTCTACGCCAACCGCCCGGCAGCCGGCCCGGCCTATCAGAACAAGCTGTACATCTGCACCGACAGGCGCGGCGGCGCGCCGGCCTTCTGCGATGCGGCCAGCTGGGTCAGCTTCGCGGTGCCAGACCGGCCCAAGAGCGAGGTGACCGCATCGCGTGCCCTCACCGCTGCGGATGATGGCGTGCTGCTGCTCGGCAACTCGGCCAGCACCATCACCCTCACGCTGCCGGCCGGCCTGCCGGTGGGCTTCCAGTGCCGGGTCACCCAGATCGGCGCGGGCAAATGCACCATCGCCGCCAGCGGCGCCACGGTGAACGCGCAATCCAGCAAGTTCAGCACGGCAGCGCAGCACGCCACCATCGAGGTGCTGCCGGTGGTGGCCGCTGATTCGTACACCGTCACCGGCCAATCCGGCCTCTGATCATGCCCATCGCCGGCTACACCCCGCCGCTGGTTGCCGCCAACGGCAAGCCGTGGAACTTCATCATCATCAATGGGGATGACTGGTACCGGGACACGCTGCGGGCCATGCCCAAGTTCCAGCTCAACTACGCGGCACGCGGCACCTACTACCCGTGTGCCAGCGTCAACACGCCGCTGTGCTTCCCTGGCCGCGCCGCCACCTACACCGGCTGGCGCGTGGAGCGCCACGATGCGGTGCACAACGGCAGCGGCACCCGCTACGTGGCCAGCGGCGCACTCAACAACACCATCCCGGTGATCCTGGAGCGGGCCGGGTACTGGAACGGGTTCATTGGCAAGATCTACAACGGCCTGGGCGAGAACGGCAACGGCGGCTTTGGCGAGCTGCCGTGGAAGCACCCGGGCGTGCACTACATGGCCGGCCAGTGGGGTGCGCCCAACTACTTCGACTGGGAAGAGCTGCAGGCAGACGGCACCATCCGCATGACGCACGGCACGGCGGACACCAACGCCGCCGGCACTGACTATGCGGTGGATGTGGAGCGCCTGCGGTGTGTGGAGTTCTTCGACAGTGTGCCCACCGGCCGCCCCTGGTGCCTGATTTTGGCCACCAAGGGCACGCACCAAGACAGCGGCGGCGTGGCCATCCCGCCCGCCCGCTACGCCAGCGCCACGGTGACGCTCACTGAGGATGCCAGCTTCGGCCTGGACCTCACCACCGTGGGCCACGGCTCCTGGAGCCAGAACGTGGCCACCGTGCCGTGGGATGCCGCGGCGGTGACGGCCGCCCGCCTGGGCCACACCGAGGCGCTGCGCACCGCGCTGGCGGTGGACGATTGCATAGACACCATCCGCACCGAGCTGATCGCGCGCGGGTGGGACCAGAACACCATCCTCATCATCAAGTGCGACAACGCGCACAGCGGCGGTGAGGGCTGCTTCGACGCCAAGGGCGTGCCGCACCAGAGCGCCACCGATTCGGTGATGTGGGTCTACGTGCCCGGCGTGCCCGGCGGCACCTGCCGCGCACCGGTGAGTGATATCGATGTGGCGCCGTTCGTGTACGAGATGGCCGGCACCGCGCCGCCCATCGCCTGCCACGGCATGAGCTTCTACCCCACGCTGTTCGACAAGGGCCACCCACACCGCCTGGCCGCACCGATCAGCAACCTCGAGAAAGACAGCCCGGTCTTCTCAGCCATCCAGTTCGGCGGCAACCCCGGCCGCATGTATTACCGCATCCTGCCCACCAGCGCCAAGGGTGCCAACCAGGTGGGCGGCTATGTGGATGCCAGCCAGACCCAGAACGTGATCACCCCAGGTGATGCGCAGATCCTGGCCGCCATCGAGAACGCCCGCAGCTAGACCCGTTTCAACCCGCGCCCATCGGCGCACCGCCCCAACAGGCACCCCACGGTGCCACCCCCTACGGCCCGCCCGGCTTCACAGCTCGGCGGGCTTCGTCGTTTCTGGACCCTCTGAAGAAGGAACCCATCATGAACATCCGTGCACTCAAGGCCAAGCTGGCCACCGTCCTGGGCCAGGCCCGGGGCATCACCGACAAGGCCGCAGCCGAAGGCCGCGACACCCTGACCGCTGACGAACAGTCTGCATTTGACGGCCACATGGCCGCCAGCCAGCAACTGCGCGCGCAGATCACCAACCTGGAGGCCCTGGCCGATGCCGAGGCCGGCATGGGCACCGTGCTCGATCTGGGCCAGCAAGCCCAGGTCACCGGCACCAAGCTCAATGTGGCGGACGACCCCAAGCGCGGCTTCAAGAGCTTTGGTGAATACGCCAAGGCCGTGCGCGCCGGTGCCGGTGGCCGCCCGGATGAGCGCCTGCTCATCGGCGCTGCCGCCCCCACCACCTTCAGCAATGAGAGCTCGGGCGGTGACGGTGGCTTTGCCATCCCCCCGGAGTACAGCCGCGAGGTGTGGAACCTGAGCCTGATGGAGGATTCGCTCATCCCCATGACGGACAACACGCCCATTCAGGGCAACAGCATGGTGTTCCCGCAAGACGAGACCACCCCCTGGGGCACCGATGGCGTGCGCGCCTACTGGTCTGCGGAGGCGGCTGCCGCCACGCAAACCAAGGTGAAGATGGGTGTGGCCAGCCTGCGGCTGAACAAGCTGATGGCGCTCATGCCCATCACCGACGAGCTGACCGAAGACGCCTCGGCACTCGGCGCCTACCTGCTGGACAAGGGCGCCACCAGCATCCGCTGGAAGGCCAACGAGGCCATCTTCCAGGGCACCGGCGCGGGCCAACCCCAGGGCCTGATGAATTCCGCCGCCATGGTGGAAGTGGCCAAGGAATCCGGCCAGGCCGCCAGCACGCTGGACCCGAAGAACCTGGCCAAGATGATTGCCCGCCTGCCGCCCGGCAGCTACGGCAAGAGCGTCTGGGTCATCGGGCCGGATTCGCTGCCCGCGCTGTTCACCCTGAGCCTGGGCAATTACCCGATCTACCTGCCGCAGGGCGGTGGTGTGCCGGCGCTGCAGGGCTCGCCGTATGGCTCCCTGCTGGGCCGGCCGGTGATGGTCAGCCAGCACGCCGAGGCCTTCAGCTCGGCGGGCGATGTGCAGCTGCACGACCTGAGCTACTACCGCACCATCACCAAGGCCGGCGGCATCGAGACGGCCACCAGCATGCACCTGTTCTTCGACGCGGGCGCCACGGCCTTCCGCGTCACCTTCCGCATGGACGGTGCGCCCAAGCTCAAGGCCGCCATCAGCCAGGCCAAGGGTGCCAACACGCTCAGCCCGTTCGTGCGCCTGGGCGCCCGCTGATCTGAGCCCTGACAGCGGCCCGGCACGGCGCCGGGCTGCAACTTCCCCCATTCCGTTGAAAGGATTGAACCGTGAACACCAACGCCAAGCCCTCGGAGGCCATCGCCCTCCTGCAATCGCACTCGCCGCAGTCCCAAGCTGCATCGACCGTCAACACCACCTGCATCGACGTGTCGAAGTTCCACACCATCATGGCCGTGATCCAAACGGGCGTGCTGGGCGCCAGCGCCACGGTGGACTTCTCGCTGCAGCAGGCCACCGACACCTCGGCCACCGGGGTGAAGAACATCGCCGGCAAGGCCCTGACGCAGATCGTCAAAGCCTCGGGCGATGACAAGCAGGCCATCATCAACCTGCGGGTCTCGGATCTGGATGTGGAAGGCGGTTTCGACTGCGTTCGCATGAAGATCATCGTGGGCACCGCCGCCTCGCTTGTCTCGGCGCAGCTGTACGGCATCGGCCCGCGCATGGCCCCGGCCTCGGACAGCAACCCGGCCTCCGTGGTCCAGGTGGTCTAACAGGCCACCCGCCGGGCGGCACTGCTGCCCGGCCCCCATTCCAACAACTGAGCCGCCGCCATGAGCTACACGCTGACCACCGCGCCCAGCGCGGAGCCCCTGACCCTGGCCGAGGTGAAGACCTTTTGCCAGGTGGAGGCGGATGTCACGGCTGATGACGAGCTCATTGCCAATGTGCTCATCCCCGCCGCCCGCCAGGCCTGCGAGCACCTGACCGGCCGCGCGCTCATCACCCAGCAGTGGCGCCGCACGCTGGACAGCTTCGGCTGCGGCCCCATCGAGCTCGAGCACGCGCCCCTGGCCAGTGTGGAGAGCGTGCAGTATCTGGACAGCGCGGGCGCCTGGCAGACGGCTGATGCCGCGCTGTACACGGTGGACACCGCCAGCCAGCCCGGCCGCGTGGCCCTGGCCTTCGGGCAGGTGTGGCCGCAGGTGCAATACCAGATCGCCAGCGTGCGCATCAACTACACGGCGGGCTACGGTGCAGCCGGCTCGGCCGTGCCAGAAAGCCTCAAGCACTGGATGCTCATGCGAATCCGCGGCATGTACGAGCTGCGCGGCGAGAGCGTGGAGGTGATGCGCGGCCAGCTCGCCAAGCCCGGCTTTGTGGATGGCCTGCTGGACGCCTACCGCGTGGTGGGGCATTGATCCATGCGCTGCCGTAACCTGCCGCACCAGATCACCCTGCAGACGCGGGGCAGCACGGTGGACGGCCACGGCCAGACGGTGGAGAGCTGGGCGGATACCCGCACCTGCCGCGCCAAGTGCGAGCCGCTCACCGGCCGCGAGTGGTTCGCTGCCGGCCAGCTGCAGGGCAGCATCAGCCTGCGCGTGACCATCCGCTACTTCGCCGGCATCACCAGCGGCATGCGCGTGGTGTGGCGCGGTGACCCTTACGAAATCATCAGCGTGCTCGAGCCCGATGCCGGCCTGGAGTGGCTGGAGCTCATGTGTGCCAGCGGGGTGCGTGATGCCCGCTGAAGCCAAGGTGCAGGGCCTGCCCGACCTGCGCGCCGCGCTGCGGGGCATCGTGCCCAAGCTGCGGCGCCGTGCGCTGCGCAACGCGCTGGCGGCCGGTGCGCGTGTGGTGCGTGATGCTGCCCGCGCTGCCGCGCCGGTGCTGAACACCTCAGCGCGCAGCGCGCCCTACCGCAAGGCGGGCACCGTGCGTGGCGCCATCACCGTGCGCACCAGCAAGCAGGCGCGCAGGCGGGGCGATGTGGGTGTGTTCGTCAACGTGCGCCCGGCCAAGGGCCCGGCGCGTGGGGCGCGCAGCACCCGCGACCCGTTCTATTGGCGGTTCCTGGAGTTCGGCACGGCCAAGATGGCGGCGCGTTCCTTCCTGCAGCCGGCCGGCGCCAAGCTGGCCCAGGCGCTGGCCGTGTTCCTGCAGAAGATCGGCCCCCAGATCCAGAAGCTGAACGGCGGAAGGGATGTGCAGCTGTGAGCGTTGAAACCGACTTTCGCGCCGCGCTGGCCGCGCATGCCGCGCTCACCACCCTGGTGGGCACGCGCATCTCCGAGAACGCGGTGCCGCCCGGCGTGGCGCTGCCCTACGTGGTGTTCACCACCACCCACACCCGTGACGGCGTGCTCTACGGCGCCGACACGATGGACTCTGCCCAGATCACCGTGGAGTGCTGGGACAAGACGGCCGCCGGCGCCCTGGCCGTGGCCGTGCAGGTAGAGGCGGCCATCACCGCCCACGAAACCGCCACGCCCAGCCTCGCCGCGTGGAAGAGCGGCCAGCTCGGCGGCTATGACGGCGAGCTCGATCTGGATGCCTACGTGCTCACCTTCGAGTGGGTGGCCCAGTAGCCGCCCCGCCAACCGTTCCCCCATCCCAGCCGGCCCGCACGCCGGCTTTTTTTTTGCCCTGAAAGGAAACCACCATGACTTACGTCATCGGCCGTGGCGTGCGTGTCGAAATCGGCACCACCGAAGGCTCTGCCAAAACCGTCACCGCTGTGAGCAAGGCCAACCCTGGCGATGCCACCAGCACCGCCCACGGCCTGCTCACCAAGAGCGTGGGCTACTTCGACACCGTGACCGGCATGGACGAGCTGCTGGGCCAGGCCATCCGCCTGGGCACGGTGGCCGCCAACACCTTCAACCTGGAGGGGCTGGACACCACCAACTACGGCACGTTCACGGCCGGCACCTTCACGCCGGTCTCGGCCTTCACCACCATCACCCCGGCCACCGAATACCAGGTGGGCGGCGGTGACGCGGATTTCATCGACACCTCGGTGCTGCTGGACAACATCAAGCAGCAGGAGGTGGGCCCGCTGAACGCGCAGACGGTGACGATCGCCATCAAGAAAGAGACCGTCAACGGCGCCGGCATGGTCGCTGTGGTGGCCGCTGCCCGCGCTGGGCTGGACAAGGTGTTCCGCATCACGCTGAAGGACGGCTCGGTGCGTGTCTTCCGCGGCACGCCCAGCATCCCCAATGAGAACGTGAGCGTGGGCGGCGTGGGCACCGGCGGCTTCACCGTCACCGTGAAGCGCTTCTTGCAAGAGGGCGCAGCCTGATGAGCCCAGCAGAGCGGTTGATCAGCCAGCTGCGCGCCGCGCGGCTGAGCTGGTTTGCCATCGAGGGCACCGGCCAGCGCGTGCAGATCCTGCGGCCCACCGAGGTGGAGATGATCACCGAGCGTGGCCGCACCGCACTGGAGGCGGCCACCGCCCAGGTGGTGGGGTGGGACGGCTTCACCGAGGCCGATCTGCTGGGCCCCGAGCTGGGCAGCGACCAGGTGGCCGACTTTGACCCCGCCCTGTGGGCCGCCTACGTGGCTGACCGCGCGGAGCTGACGGCAGCCGTGGCCATGGAGGTGCGCCGCATCCAGGCGGATTACCTGCAGCGCCGCCAGGAGCAGGCAAAAAACTGAGGGCCCTGCTGGACGCCGCGCAGGCCGGCATCCAGTACGAGGGCGAGGCACCGCCTGAACTGACGGCAGAGCAAGCCATCGCGCGCCGCGTGTGGGCCGCGCTGGCCAACGGCAGCGGCGGCATGGATTGGGCCGGCCTGCCCCTGGTGGCCGCCTGGCTGGGCGTGGCCGATGTGGACACCCTGATGCACCACCTGAGCGTGATCAACGCATGGCGCCCGCCGAGACCCGGCGCGCACGAAATGGAAGGCTGACATGACACTGGCCACCCTATCGATCGACCTCGAGGCCCGGCTGGCCAAGCTCCAGGAGGGCATGGATAAGGCCGAGCGCATCGCGGCCAAGACCGCCGCAGGCATTGAGGCGCGCTGGGGCAAGCTCAGCTCGCTGGCCAGCGGCCTGGGCGTGGGCATTGTCAGCGGCTTCAGCACGGCGGCCATCACGGCCTTCACCCGCGCCACGGTGGATTCGCTGGATGCGCTGAACGATGTGTCAGACGCCACCGGCGCCACGGTAGAGAACCTGAGCGCGCTCGAGGATGTGGCCCGCCGCAACGGCGGCACGCTGGACGATGTGGCAGGCATCCTGGTGAAGTTCAATGCCGGCCTGAAAGAGGCGGACGGCAAAAACGGGGTCAGCCTGGCGCTCAAGACCATCGGCCTGAACACCGCCGAGCTGAAGAAGCTGGACCCCGCCGAGGCCTTGCGCCAGGTGGCAGTGGCGCTCTCGATCTACGCGGACGATGGCAACAAGGCCCGGATTGTTCAGGATTTGTTCGGCAAGAGCATCAGAGAGGCCGGGCCGTACCTGAAGGATCTGGCCGAGCAGGGGCGGCTGAACGCCACGGTGACCAGCGAGCAGGCGCGTGAGGCTGAGCGGCTGAACAAGGCGCTGTTCGCCTTCCAGACCAACATTGCCAACATCGTGCGCGGCGTGGCTGGTGATCTGATCCCGGCGCTCAACGACATGCTGGTGCTGTTCCGCGAGCTGAACAACGGCCCCGGCATCCTGGCTGCCACCGCCGAGTTCTTCAAGGGCAACGAGTTCAAGAGCGCCCAGGAGGGGCTGGATTTCTACAGCAAGCAGCTGAACGATGTGGATGCCACGCTGGGCCGCATCCGCCGGGGCGAGGAAAGCGGCAACGGGCTCTATGGCTCCAACCGCGTGAAGAACCTGGAAGAGCAGCGCAAGAAGCTGGATGCATTCGTCACCGCCTACCGCAACGCGGCCAACGCCACCGGCGCAGGCGCGGGGCGCGGCTCGGTGAACCCGGGCGGCCAGGCGGCTCCGGCCTTGCCGGATCTGGGTGGCGGTGGCGGCACCAGCCCCAAGCTGGGCGCCATCCGCGACTCGCTGGCCCAGTACAAGGCCGATTTTCTGCGCACCGAGAAAGCGGTTTACACCGAGAGCGAGCGGGCGGCCATTGAATCGTTCGGCGCCATCCTGGACGCCAAAGAGCAATACAAGGCGGACTTTCTCAAGAGCGAGAAGGATGCCTATGAGACCGTGGCCACCTACTCGGAGAAGACGGTGGACACCATCACCGACTTCGCCAAGCGCGGCCAGGAGCGCCTGCAGGATGCCCTGGGCGACACGCTGTTCCAGGCGCTCTCGGGCAACTTCGACGACATCGGCAAGGCCTTCGGGAACTTGATCAAGCGGATGATCGCCGAGAGCCTGGCGGCGGACATCATGGGCGCGCTGTTCGGCGGCGCCAAGGGTGGCAGCAGCGGCAGCAACATCCTGGGCACGGTGCTGGCGTTCTTCGGCGGCGGCCGCGCCAGCGGTGGCCCCACCTCGCCGGGCAAGATGTACGAGGTGAACGAGCAGGGCACGCCCGAGCTGCTGGAGTACGGTGGCCGCGAGTTTCTGCTGAGCGGCAAGCGCAGCGGCTATGTGCGCCCGCTCACGGCGGGCGGCGCGGGCGGGGCCGGCACGGTGATCAGCAACGACACCTACAACATCGGCCAGGGCGTGAGCGCGGGGCAGGTGGCCGCTGCCATCAAGGCGGCCAACACCACGCTGGAAGCGCGCATTTACAGGCGCATGCGTGAAGGGGCCCCGGCATGAGCACCTACACCTGGCCGGCCGCGTGGCAGCCCCGGCGCTTCCGCATGGCCGTGATGCCCAACGAGCGCGCGTTTTCGGGCTACTACAGCGGGCAGAGCCAGGCGCTGGATCTGCTGGGAGAGTTCTGGACATGCCAGATGGAGCTGCCGCCCTCGCGCAGTGAAGACAAGGGCGCGGACATGGAGGCGTTTTTCGAGCGCCTGCATGGCCGCGTCAACCTGGTGAGCCTGTGGAACCTGGCGCGGCCGGCGCCGCGCGGCACCATGCGCGGCACGCCCACGCTGAATGCCAGCGTGGCCCAGCTGGCGGACACGGTGGCCATCAGCAGCACCGCAGGCGCCACGCTCAAGGCGGGCGACATGATCGGCCTGGGCGGGCAGGTGAGCCGGGTGATGGCGGACTACACCGCCAACGGATCGGGCCTGTTCAGCGCGGTGGAAATCTGGCCCCGCGCCCGCACCGCGATGAGTGGCGGCGCGGCGGTGACCTGGGACAAGCCCACGATGGATTTCCGCCTGACCGATGGGCAGGGCGTGCCCATCGATTGGGAAGTGGGCAAGGTGTTTCAGGGCCCGCTGGTCTCGCTGGTGGAGGCCTGAGCCCATGCGCACCCTGAGCAGTGACGGCCAGACGGCGGTGGCCGCCGGTGCGCTCGCGCCGGTGCTGCTGGCCGAGTTCGATCTGGATGGCGGCATGCTGGCCCTGAACGGCACGCGGCTGGATCTGGTGATCAACGGCACCACCTATCTGGGCACCTGGGGCCTGGGCCAGGTGGGATCGGTGACCAACACGCCGGGCGAGATGCCCAAGCTGCAATTCACCTTCAGCGGCGTGCCCAGCGACAAGATCGCCTTCGCCCGCACTGAGAACGTGCGCGGCCGGGAGGTGCGCCTGCGCACCGCCATCTACAGCCTGGCCACCAAGACCTTCACCGATGTGGTGACCCGCTACGCCGGCTGGCTGGATGTGCTGAGCATCGCGGACGGCAAAGACGGCGCCGCCATCAGCGTGACCAGCGAGAGCGGCACGCGCGATCTGCTGCGCCCCAGCGGCGTGCTCTACACCCACGAAGACCAGCAAGGCACCGCGCCGGGGGATCTGTTCTTCCAGCACCAGAACGCGCAGGTTGAGCGGCGGATTGTGTTCCCCGCTCAGAGCTGGTTCCTGAAACACAAGTAGGCCGCTGCCATGCAACGCTTCAAAGACTGGCCCAGCCGCCTGCAGGCCCTGCTGGATGCGGCGCAGGCGCGCCCGTTCGAGTGGGGTGTGCATGACTGCTGCCTGTGGGCAGCGGATGCCGTGCTGGCCACCACCGGGGTGGATCTGGCCGTGCCCTGGCGCGGCACCTACAGCACCGAGGGCGAGGCGGTGGCCCTGCTCGATGCGCTGGGTGGCCTGCGGGCGCTGGGCGCGCTGGGCGGGCCCGAGTGCAAGCCGGCGCTGGCCGGCGCGGGCGATGTGGGCCTGATCGAGCACGGCGGGCGCGGCTGGCTGGCCGTGCACGATGGCGCGGCGTGGCTCTGCCCGACCCGTGAGGGTTTTGTGCGCTGGCCCACGCGGGCGGCGCGTTGCGCGTGGAAGGTGGGGGCGCCCCATGGCTGAGGCGGTTTACTTCGCCATCGAGTACGTGGCCACGGCCATCGGCACGGAGATGACATTCACCGCTGCGGAGCTGTACTTCGCCAGCGAGGTGATCGTGGCGGCTGCGGCGCTGGGCGCGGCCAAGCAGCAGCAGGTGGCGGCCGAGCGCAAGGCGCGCCAGGCCTGGGCACGAAGCCAAAGTGACCGCTACCTGATGAGCCGGGGCACCCTGGAGCCGCGCCGCGTGGTGCTGGGCCAGCGCCGCGTGAGCGGCCCCATGGCCTACGTTGGCAGCTACGGAACTGACCGCGAACACCTGGTGTTCGTGGTGGCGATCGCCGCGCACGAGGTGGCTGAAATCGGGGCCGTGTACTTCGACGATGAAGAGGTGGTGCTGGACGGCTCCGGCAATGTGATCGGCATCAACCGGCTTGAAACCTTCAGCATCAGCAGCGCGAGCGACACCTTCACGCTGCAGGGCCCGCCCAAGAGCGGCACGGTGGAGGCCATCGCCCGCTACGGCACCACCACCATGACGCTGGGCACCAGCGTGGCCGGCAACGATGTCACCGTGACCGGCGCGCACGCCAGCGATGTGGGCCGGTGCGAGATCCGCTACCAGCCAGACCCGTGCCCGTACAAGCCCACCGGCGTGTTCGCCGCGCAGCAGAGCACGGTGGCCACCGGCAGCAGCCAGGTGGTGGGGCTGGCGCACACGCCGGTGAGCGGCAGCGTGAAGATCGTGGAAGAGCTGGGCGACAGCGGCCAGCTGGAAATCACGCCCACCAGCGTGGTGGGGGTCAACGTCACCTTCACCGGCACGGCCGGCGCCACGGTTTACATCAGCTACCAGTGGACCACCGGCACCAGCCTGGCGCGGGTGCGCAAGTACCTGGGCCGCATGGACGATGCGGCAGACAGTGCCATGGTGGCCGCGCTGGGCGGGCAGTGGACCACGGACCACCGGGGCGCCGGTGTGGCCAAGCTGGTGGTGGAGCTGGACTATGACCGCGAGGCCTTCAGCGGCGGCATCCCCAACGTATCAGCCGCCGTCAAGGGCCTGCGCTGCTATGACCACCGCATCAACGATGTGCCCAACGCCCTGTGCAGCGGCGCGGTGCTGGGCACGCCCGGCACGCTGCCCACGGGGTGGAGCCGGAACGTCAGCAACGGCCTGAGCAGTGAAGTGGTGGGCTACGGGACTGACGAGCTCACCGGCCTGCCCTACCTGAGCCTGCGCATCTTCGGCACCACCACGGCGGCCGGCACGGTGTACATCACGCCCACGCCCGATGCAGTGGCCCCGGCCGCCGCGCCGGGCGACACCTGGAGCTGCCGGGCCCAGGTGCGCCGGGTGAGTGGCAGCGCCTGGAGCGTGTGGAGCTTCCCGCGCCTGCAGGTGCTGCGCTATGACAGCGGCGGCACGGCCACGGCCGAGAGCAGCACCACGCTCACCGCTGCCATGGTGGAGGGCAAGCAGGATTGGGTAGAGGTGACTGACGCCGCGCTGGCAGCCGGCGCGGTGAAGGCCGGTATACGCCTGGCGCTGCAGTACCCCGATGCCACGGTGATTGACCAGACGGTGATGCTGCTGCTGCCCCAGCTGTGGGAGGGTGACGTCGGCGATGCCACGGACCCCGGCGCCTGGAGCGAGAACCCCGCGCTGCTGGTCGATGCCTTCGCCACCCACCCGCTGGGCGGGC
>Ga0075156_10000399_pt1 | contig 22174 bp, 19 predicted proteins | sample JI81AbrownDNA_FD_70966 | JGI IMG/M metagenome (GOLD analysis project Ga0075156, IMG submission 70966) | Wastewater effluent complex algal communities from Wisconsin, to seasonally profile nutrient transformation and Carbon sequestration -... | ecosystem: Engineered > WWTP > Effluent > Algae...
CTTCAGCGCCTCCACCACCTCGTCGATCGCCCCGCGGAAATTGTCGGCCTTAGGCAGGTAGGCGCCTTCGAAATGCCCGATCAGGCATTCGTAGTTGTTGCGCATGTCGATCACCACCGCCCCTTCCTCCATCTTCCGGTTGAAGGTCTTCGCGTCGAGGTGTGCGCCCACGTTGGTCACGTCGAAAGCGTCGTCAGCCAATCCGTCGGCCACGATCCTCTTCTTCACCTTGAGGATGAGCTTGAGGAAGCTCTTACCATCGTCTTCCACGGCGATCTTCCAAGGCACTGCCTGGAAGGCTTCGCGGCATTCGAGGTTGGCTCGGAATGCGTCGAGGTTCGCTGTAGGCAAGCTCACTTGCGCGTTGATGCCTTCTTGGGAGAGGTAAATGCGGCCCAGCACGCCCAATGCCTCCCATTCCTGGTATAGGGTGTGCCGGAGCGCTTCCACATCGGCCAGCCGCACATAACGGTAAAAGGAAAGGGTGGTGCGCGGCAGCCCTTCGCGCTCCAAGCGGGCACGGAGCTCTTCCGGGCTGCGCAGATTGCGGAGGTGGTGAAGTTCCATGGCAGCGAAGGTATGGGACGACCGCCACGCTCTTCTGGGCCGCGCTGGAGGATCAGTGCACGGCCTTTCGGGTTAAGTCTTTGATTACTAGCGTTATGAGTAGCGCATCTGTCCTTGCCCCGTGGAAGTGCCCCGTTCCAAGGAATTTGGGATGAGCTACGGTGAACACCGTGAATTTCGTTCGTTCCGACTTGCTATTTTCAGAGAATGCCCTATTTTCGCCCACCTCAAACCAACCTTCCATTCCGAAATGAAAAAGTTCGTTCTCGTTCTGGCCGCAGCTGCCTTCATGGTCGCTCTGCCTTCTTGCAAAAAGTGCAGCACCTGCAAGCTGACGGTGATCGGTATTACGACCACCCAGCCTGAAGTTTGCGGCAAGAAAGATGAGATCAAGGCCTACGAAGATGCTTGCGCTGCTGCTGCAACGCTCGGCGGTGGTTCTTGCTCCTGCGACAAGTCGTAGTATTCGGTCTTTGAACTTGGGGAGCCTTGGTTTCAAGGTTCCCCATTTTCTTTTTTGACACTGTTCACCATGTCCGCTTCGACCGCTCTGGCAGTGACCTCCGGTCTATTGCTCGGTATGCTCGTGATCATCGCGGGTACTGCTCACCAAGCACTAATGGATGCGTGCGTGTGTGTTGTGAATTCCGCAGGGCGCGCAGCGGTGGCATTGGCGGTGACCGCTGCCTTGGGTGCGGTGCTCGCAGCGCTGCACGAGTCGCACGTACGTACGTCGCGAGCTGTGGAGATGATCCAGGTCGTGTCGTTCATAACAGCCCTCTTCTTCCTTGTTCAACATGTCTTCTTCGTTCTTGAACTGGCTTAAGGCTTGCCTCTTTTTAACGGTCTTTTTCGTTGGTTGTTCAGATGCTGACAACGACTGGTCGTTATGCCGTGCCGTGGATCAAGGTGGGTTCTCCGTGCGTATGCCTGCAGAAAGTGGTTCACAGAACGGAACCTTGGTTCTTGGCAAGGATACCATCGTGTCCCATATCGATATCCTCGCCGATAGCGGTATCACGTACGCTTCTTCTTGGTTCGAGATACCTCCTCAGTACGCCGGACTTTCCGAGGGCGCTGTTCTGGATTCCATCTGGCCGCTCATTGTGAACAGGGTCAATGGCACTGCCCAGCATGATGCTCCCAACCCATGGAGTTCGGACGCAGCGGTCCGCGCCGGATGGTTCGTGAACAGCGATGATATCAGGCTTGGAGTGGTACTTCGTACATTAGGACAGCGAGTGGTGGTTTTGAATGCTGCCACCCCGGCTCCGTTCTTCACGGCCCGGGAGGAACGAAACATGCTTCGGTTCCTGGATTCCTTCGAGAAGCTCTGAAGCAGTATCAAGTTTGGAGTACTTCCCCACTGATGGCCTCGAATTCCAAGGTCCAGTGAAAGTCCGAACCAGTGTTGTGGTTTTCACCAACTTTGCCGGGTATGCACCAGAAGAAGATTCTTGTCATAGGCTCCTCCGGTCAGATCGGCACCGAACTCGTTGAAGGGCTACGCGCCCGTTTCGGGAATGAGAACGTGGTTGCCAGCGATATCAAGGAACCTCAAGCGAAACAGTCCGGGCCCTTCGCCATGGTCGATGCCATGGACCGTAGAGGCATCGAACGGGTCATCGATAAGCATGGGATCAATGAGGTCTATCTGCTTGCTGCTCTTCTGAGCGCCACCGCGGAGAAGGACCCTGCATTTGCGTGGAAACTCAACATGGAGAGCCTTTTCATCGTGCTCGAACTGGCGCGGGAAGGGCGGTTGGAACGGGTGTACTGGCCGAGTAGCATCGCCGTGTTCGGGCCCACCACACCGAAGGAGGTCACGCCGCAACACACCATCGCGGAGCCCAGTACCGTGTATGGCATCAGCAAACAGGCCGGTGAACAATGGTGCGCCTACTACCATCGTCGCTACGGAGTGGATGTGCGCAGCATCCGGTACCCCGGGCTCATCGGCTGGAAAAGCGCCCCCGGTGGTGGTACGACCGATTACGCCGTCCACATCTTCCACGAGGCCATCAAACACGGGAAGTACACGAGTTTCCTCGGCAAGGACACCACGCTTCCCATGATGTACATGCCCGATGCCATCCGTGCCACCATCGAACTGATGGAAGCACCCGCCGAACGTGTGAAAGAGCGTACGAGCTACAACCTGGCCGGTTTCAGCTTCAACCCCGCCGAGATCGCGGCCGAGGTTAAGAGACATGTGCCAGGCTTTGAGATGGCCTACGCTCCGGACCACCGCCAAGCCATCGCCGACAGCTGGCCCAGGAGTATCGACGACAGCGCCGCTCGAGCGGACTGGGGTTGGGCGCCGCAGTTCGACCTTCGGGCCATGGTGGACGATATGATGCTGAACCTCAAGGAGAAGGTGAGGTAGTCCGCTGAGACGCGGAAACCTTCAGGCATCATCCTGCGTATCGCGTGCGGTAAATACCCGCACTCTACCGTCATGGCTTCACAGCGCCGTTCCGTCCTTCTGACCGTTCTGACCTGTCTCTTTTTTTCCGTGCAGTGCTCCTTCGCGCAAGCAGGTGGCACCTCGGTGGATACCCTGAACCGGGTGGATGAGATGGGGCGGAAGCAGGGGTTCTGGAAGGTGGTGGCCCCGGTAGCGGATAAGCCGGGCTATACCCAGGGCCAACTCATCGAGGAGGGGCGCTATACCAACAGCAAACGGGTCGGTACTTGGAAACGCTATTGGCCGAACGGCAAGGTCATGAGCGAGATCACCTACCAGATGGGGCGCCCACGCGGAGCTTACAAGACCTACTACCCCAGCGGCAAGGTGGAGGAGCAAGGTAGCTGGGACCTGGACCGCAACACAGGCAAATTCCAACGCTGGCACCCCAACGGCCAGTTGGCGCAGGACTTCACCTTCACCGCTGATGGCGTGCGTGATGGGCAGCAGAAGTACTACCATGAGAACGGCCAACTCGCCGTTCAAGTGGAGGTGGAGCAAGGCAAGGAGGATGGTACCCTGAAGCGATACACCGCCGACGGCCAGCTGCAGCAGGTGGCGGAGTTCAACGAAGGGGTCATCGACGCGGCCAACAGCAAGTACATCAAGTCCGTTCCGAAGGCCGATGATGTGAAGGTGGACCCGAAAGCAGCGCCGGCCCCAGCCGTAACACCGGAGGAGACCACCAATGCGGTCACCTTTCGGGAGAACGGGTACAATACCCTGTACGATAAACAACTCCGCCTTTCGCAGCAGGGCGATTTCAAACAAGGCCGTTTGTGGGATGGCAAGCGCTACAACTACGACAAGAATGGGATGTTGCACCGCATCCAGCTCTTCAAGCACGGCCGCTATGCCGGTGATGCGGTGATCACCGACGAGGATCGTCAGTAGGCCTTTCCGCATCGCTTCGCGCTGGCCTGTACCTTCGCAGGCCACTGTGAAGACCATGTCCGAGCCGAAGAAAGGTCCCCTCTACATCTCGAACACCCTTACCCGCAAGAAGGAGGAGTTCGTTCCACTGCGACCACCCCATGTCGGTCTTTATGTGTGTGGACCCACCGTTTACAGCGATGTGCACTTGGGGAATGTGCGCACTTTCCTGAGCTTCGATACGGTCTATCGTTGGCTCACCTTCATCGGGTACAAGGTGCGCTACGTGCGCAACATCACCGATGTGGGCCACCTAGTGGGTGATGTGGACGAGGGCGAGGACAAGATCGCCAAGCGCGCCCGGTTGGAGCAGCTGGAGCCGATGGAGATCGTCCAGAAGTACACCAACGGCTTCCATGACGTGATGCGGTTGTTCAACATCCTGTCTCCAAGCATTGAACCCACTGCCACCGGTCACTTGATCGAGCAGATCGGCATGGTGGAGCGCATAATCGCCAGCGGCTATGGCTACGAGGCCAATGGGAGTGTGTACTTCGATGTGCCGAGGTTCGCAGAGAAGCATGCCTACGGCGAGTTGAGCGGGCGCAGGATCGACGAGCTCTTGACCAATACGCGCGATACCGAGGGCATGGATGAGAAGCGCAGCCCGCTGGATTTCGCCATTTGGAAGAAAGCGGAACCGCAACACTTGATGAAGTGGCCAAGCCCTTGGGGTGAAGGGTTCCCTGGATGGCACTTGGAGTGCAGCGCGATGAGCACCAAATACCTCGGCCAGACCTTCGACATCCACGGCGGTGGCATGGACCTGAAATTCCCCCACCACGAGTGCGAGATCGCGCAGAGCGTAGCGGCCGACGGCCACGCACCGGTGCGGTACTGGATGCATGGCAACATGCTTACGGTGAACGGTCGGAAGATGGCCAAGAGCGAAGGCAATGGGTTCACGCCTGAAGAACTCCTCACCGGCAACCACAAGCTGCTCGAGAAGGGTTACAGCGCCATGACCGTGCGCTTCTTCATGCTGCAAAGCCATTACGCGAGCACCTTGGACTTCAGCAATGCGGCCATGCAGGCGGCCGAGCGCGGGCTGGAACGCTTGATGGCGGCCATGGACCTGCTCGATGGGCTCAAGCCCGGTGCTTCGGATGGCGCGGACATACCGGCTCTGGAGCAGCGATGCTACGATGCCATGAACGATGACATCAATACGCCGGTGATGATCGGCGAGCTCTTCGAAGGGGTTCGCATCATCAATTCGGTGAACGACGGCAAGATGAGCCTCACCACTGCGAGCCTCGAGAAGCTCATCGCTCTCATGCGCAGTATGGTGCATGAGGTCCTGGGCCTTGAACAAGAAGAAGCAAAAGCCTCCGATGATGGAGCGATGGACGGCCTTGTGCAGGAGTTCATCCGCATGCGTGCCGAGGCCAAGGCGCGGAAGGACTACGCTGCTGGGGACGCTATCCGCGATCGCCTCGCCGCGTTGGGCATCGTTCTGAAGGATACCAAAGAAGGCACCACATGGTCACGCGCTTGAATTCCGCTCGATACCAATTCATCGCTGGTGGCCTCGCCATCCTGGTCCTGTCCGGTTGTCGATCCGAGCCACCCGAGACCAGCACCACCGTGCCGGAGCAGCAGGCTCCTGCTCTTGCGCCCACACCCGCCTTCAATGCGGATAGTGCCTATACGTTCGTTGAACGCCAGGTGGCCTTTGGCCCACGCGTGCCCGGCTCGAAGGCGCATGCGGCTTGCGGCGATTGGATGGTGGCGCGCCTGACCGCGGCTGGTGCCACCGTGGTGGAACAGACCGGTACCGTGATCAGCTACAACAAGGAACGCCTGCCGCTGCGCAACATCATCGGCCAGTTCCATCCCGATCGGAAGGAGCGCGTTCTGTTGCTGGCGCATTGGGACACCCGCCCCTTCGCTGATAAGGACGATGAACGCACCAATGAACCGATCGATGGTGCCAACGATGGTGGCAGTGGGGTGGGTATTCTGCTCGAGATCGCACGTCACCTCGCCGCCAAGGAGCACGGCCCGGGTGTCGATGTCCTCTTCACCGATGTGGAGGATCACGGTCAACCCAGCGGAGCCATGGGTCTTGATGAGAGCAGCATCGATACTTGGTGTCTGGGATCACAGTATTGGGTGAAGAACCCTCATGTACCGGGTTATACCGCCCGTTTCGGTATCCTGCTGGACATGGTGGGGGCGAAGGATGCACGTTACTATCAAGAGGCGCTAAGCATGCAGTTCGCGCCTGCTGTCGTACGTAAGGTGTGGAAGACCGGTGAGGCCTTGGGTTACGGTGATCGCTTCGTACAGGAAACGAAGTACTTCGTGGGCATCGATGACCATGTACCCGTGAACAAGGTGCTTCGCATCCCCACGATCGACATCATCGAGTACGATCCATCCACGCAGGCGTTCGGGCCGTATTGGCATACGCACGACGATTCCATGGAGGTGATCGATCGAGCATCCCTGGACGCTGTCGGCCGAACCGTACTGGAAGTGGTCTGGAAGGAACGCTAGATGAGGCTTGAGCCCTTAACGAAAAGGCCTGCCGGATCCGGCAGGCCTTTTCGTTAAGGGTGTGGCCCGTGTCACTCGCGCACGAAACTCACAGCGTGTGCGGTCCCTTCGCTGACCACGACCAAGCGGTACATACCCGGGGCCAGGGAGGAAACATCCATCCGGCCGCCGAGCAGCACAGGGGTAAGGACCTGCTTTCCGGTCACGTCCACCACCATTGCTTGTTGTATGGCACTCTGGTCCTTCAACTCGACGCTGACAACGCCTTCGGTGGGGTTCGGGTAAAGGCGGAGGCGACCATTCGCGGGGTTGTTGTCCATGCTGGTGCTCACTCCCTCGATGATGTTCAAGGTGGTGTTCGCAGGCACATCGCTCACCGTGGTGATGATGCCTGAAGGCCAACGGACCTGCACTTGTTCGATCACAGCATCATCGCCGATGCCGAAGTGAGCGGTCATGCTGCTCATGGTGCTGAAGGCATCGCCGCTTCGGATGTCGCGCAATTGGGGACCCATGGATGACAAGATCGATACGCGGGCTCCGAGGCCGTTGGAGTTCGAAACCGTTCCGACGGTATTCACCTTGAGCCATTTGTTGCCGTTCCCGTTGTTGAGGAAGGCGCCAGACCACGATGCCACGTCCAAGAAGCCGTCATTGTTGAGATCACCTACAGCGCTGGTTGATGGGCCATCGACGTCCGCCTCGAAGCCCATGGAACCATTACCGTAGAGGATGGCCCCTGCACCGAGGATGTCCAGGTAGCCATCGTTGTTGAAGTCATGGGTGGCCCACTCGATGGATTGCGAGGTGAAGAGGTCCAAACCGGAGCCTGCCGTAACATCGGTGAACGTCCCATTGCCGTTGTTGCGCATGAGCTTGTGGTAGCCACTGGAGCTGGATCCGATCATCACGTCGATATCGTCATCGTTGTCGAAATCGCCCCATGCGCTCGACCAGGACTGGTGGTCGTCGGATAGACCGAGTTCGGGTGCCACGTTGGTGAAGGTGCCGTCACCATTATTGCGCATGAGAAGGTCAGTGGCGTCGCAGCCGCACTTGGCCACGAACATGTCGATGTCGCCGTCTCCGTCGTAGTCGATCCACTGCGAACCATAGTTCCCGCAGGTCTCACCAAGTCCCCCTTGGGCGAAGCTCAGGTTGCCTTCGCCATCGTTGTAGAATGCCACGTTCGCATCCACATCGTGACAGCTGAACGCATCCAGTTCCCCATCGTTATTGATATCCACGAAGTTGGTCCGTTGGCAGAAGATGTACTCAGCGAAATCCACGATGCTGTAGGCCGTTCCGTCATCGTTCGCGATGGCGAAGGAGGCACCGCTACCACCTCCGTAGATCAGGTCATTGTACCCGTTGCCGTCGATATCACCTGCAGCGATGCTCCATGAAGGTGAATTCTCCGCATTGGCTGTTGGGATGTTCACGGACTGGAAACCACCACCGGCGAGCTGATATTGGATGTTGATGTTGTTCGTGGAGGCGCGCACTACATCATCCAAGTGGTCGCCGTTCATGTCCACAACGCAGTCCCCGCCGGTAAGGCCGAAGATGCTGGAGGGGGTGAAGGTGACCATGCCGTCCACAGGTGCCACTGGCTCGACCAATTCCAACCGGAAGGAGAAACCAGTTGAAGTCCAGTTGTTGTCGAAAGCGATGCGGTAAATGACGCCAGCCTGCACATCGAACACGGCGGTAGATGCGAGGTTTGAGCCACTGATGTCGTCATTCCCGGCCACACAGCTCAAAGCACCGCAGTTGCCCTGATACACATGGAAACGTGTGTCGGTGTTGGACCCCAGATCGGTGGTGATCCGTACGGTGGTGTCTTCCGCCACCGTGAACCGATACCACTCCGCACTGGTGGCAGTGCCGGTGTTGATGCAGATGGGAGAAGGTGCCTCTGGCCCATCCACAGCACTTACCGCAAACACTCCAGGGGCAATGGATTGGGCGGTGCTGCAACTGTTCTGAGCAATGCTGCTCGTGACCGCCGCGGACAGCAGGAAAAAGGTGGCGAGTGTTCTCATGGGGTTCGGAGGTATGCCTTATGGACGTGAACTATTGCCGTTCTGACGCCCGGGAGACGTTCTATAGTTTAGTGAACCGGGCTGTTCGCGTAGTGCCATCGAACCGGGCTTGGATGGAATACAATCCGGCTGGTAGGCCGCTCACATCCACCGTCATGTCCACTGGGCGGCCTTGATGAACGATGCTGCCACGCGCATCGATGATGGTCAGATCTGCCATCACCCCTGCGTTGAGGCCAAGCATAAGATGACCTTGGGCAGGATTCGGATATACCGCGAACAGAGCCTCCTCCACTCCGGCTTGCACCGCTGTGCTTGGGCTCTCGACCGCGGTGAACGTGGTGTTGATGTCAACATCCGTGTAAACATTCGTGAGACCTGAGGGCCACAGCACACGCACTTCTTCCACCACTTCATCCTCCCCAAGCCCGAAATGGGCCATCAGGGTGCTCATGTACCTGAAACCATCACCGCTGCGGACCTCGCGGATCTGCGTACCAAGCGCTGTGGTCACCAAGATCCGAGCACCTATCCCGTTGCCATTGCTAACAGTGCCCACCGTGTGGATCCTCAGCCAGTTCATGGAACCCCCGTTGTTGTACCGCACGGAGCTACCGCCTAGGATATCGAGATACCCATCGTCGTTAAGGTCGCCAATGGCGTGGTTGCCGACGTTCACCGCCAACTCGAAGGTCAGATCGCCTGTACCAATGTACAGGGCTCCTCCTCCCAAGATGTCCAAACGCCCATCGTTGTTGAAGTCGTGGGTCGTCCATTCGGTACTAAGTCCTGCATGGGTGTCCAGCCCGGATCCAAGTGTCACATCGGTGAAGATGCCGTTGTCATTCCGCATGACGATATGGCTTCCGAAAGCGTCGGAGCTAGCCCCGACCACCACGTCCAAGTCTCCATCCAGGTCGTAGTCGCCCCATGCTGAAGACCAGCTTTGGTGGAAGCCATGGGCCAAACCGATGGCATCGGCCACATTGGTGAAGGTGCCATCACCATTGTTCCGGTGCATCTCATCGATCGCGGACAAGGACTGCCCACCGCGACACTTAGCGATGAAGAGGTCAAGGTCGCGGTCATTGTCGTAATCGATCCAGATCGAACCGTAGTTCCCACCGTTCAGGTCATCACCCAAACCTCCTTGGTTGAAGCTGAACGATCCGCTTCCATTGTTCATGAAGAAGACGTTCGGGTCGACATCATGGCACACGAACGCGTCAAGATCACCATCGTTATTGATGTCCACCATGTTCGACCGTTGGCTGAACACGTATTGTGGGTAGGAGACTTCGGTGAATGTTGTTCCCGCGCTGTTCGTGAGCATCAGGGTCACACCTTGTCCACCACCGTACACCAGGTCGTTGTGCCCATCACCGTTCAGGTCACCAGCACACAAGCTCCAAGATGGCTCATTCGCGACCTCGGTCGTAGGGAACGTAACGACCTCCAAGGTCCCGTCCGGTTGTTGGTAATGCACCAGAACACGGGTGCTGTCGATGGTGACGATGTCATCCAGCTGGTCATCGTTCATATCCACTGCAGCTAATACGTAACCTTCGGTCGGATTCGTGATGGTGGTGAAGCCGAGCGGCTCGCTGAAGCCCGGGATCTCGGACACTTCGAATGTGAATCCGGCAGAACTCCAGCGGTTGTCCCACACGATGTAGTAGGTGTTGCCGGCCACCACGTTCAGGCTGTCGATCGAGAGGTACCCATTCCCAATGCTCCCAGCATCATCATCACCACCAATGCAGGTGAGCGTACCACACGATCCACGATAGATATGGAAGCGTGTGTCGCCGCCGGTGTTCACCACGAGCTCCGAGCTCACCTTCAGACCTTGGTCGGAGGTGGGTGTGTAGCTGTACCACTCCGTTGCTGTTGCCGGTTCACCGCCAGCGCAGTTGAGCGGTGGTGCTTCCGGTCCGTTGACGGCACCCACTACATGGGTGCCTGCGGTTATCGGAAGTGCGGTGGCGCATCCATCTTGTGCGCTAACGTGATCCAGGAGTGCGATCCCGCAGAGAAGGAGTAGGGTTTTTTGCATGTTTTATGTGACGCGGTTCCAAGCGCCAACTTTCAAATGTAGGTCCGTCTACACCCACCGAGGGCTTTCTTTTCGGCGCCTATGCACAGCCGGTCCTTGAAACCCTGAACCACCCATCCCACCAGACCCAACCGAAGACCGTACGCATGCGTAGCGCGATGGCAAGGATATGGCGTTGCGGGAGCCGCTGGCTACCTTTCCGCCATGTCCGAAATGCCATCTGAAGATCGACGTCTTTTCCTGCTCGACGCTTACGCGCTCATCTACCGCGCCTATTTCAGTTTCATCCGTGCACCTCGGGTGAATAGCAAGGGATTCAATACCAGCGCGGCTTTCGGCTTCACCACCACCCTGCTCGACCTGATCAAGCGCGAGGCACCAACGCACTTGGCCGTGGTGTTCGATACGGCGGCACCCACCGAGCGGCACGAGACCTTGTTGGACTATAAGGCCAATCGGGAGGAGATGCCCGACGATATCCGCAGCAACGTTCCCTACATCCGGCGCATCATCGAGGCCCTGAACATACCAGTGCTCGAGAGCGATGGTTACGAGGCGGATGATGTCATCGGGACCTTGGCCAAAAAGGCCGAAACTGAAGGCTACGTCACGTTCATGGTCACGCCCGACAAGGACTTCGGGCAGCTCGTCACCGACCGGATCATCATGTACAAGCCCGGTCGTGGTGGCGATCCGCCGGAGAAATTGGGCCCTAAGGAGATCTGCGAGCGTTGGGGATTGGAACGGACCGAACAGGTGAAGGACATCCTCGGGCTCATGGGCGATGCTGTGGACAACATTCCCGGTATCCCTGGGATCGGGGAGAAGACGGCCATCAAGTTGGTGCAGCAATTCGGAAGCCTAGAAGGGGTGATCGAGAATGTGGAGCAGCTGAAGGGGAAACAGAAGGAGAACGTGATCGCTTTCTCGGAGCAAGGCAGGTTGAGCAAGCAACTCGCGACCATCAACATCCATGCTCCCGTTGAATTGGACCATGACGCCCTGCACCTGGACCCACCGGATGCCGCGAAAGTGCTGGAGGTGTTCAGTGAATTGGAGTTCAAGACCCTCGTGAATCGGGTACTATCGGTGGGTGCGGCCGGTGGTCCGGACAGCGCTGGAGCGGGGAAGCCGACCACATCACGCACGGCGGCTGCTGCCAGCACCGGGCAGGTGGACCTGTTCGGAACCGAAGTCGATGCGGAAGGGAATGTGCAGCTTACCGAGCTGGCCACCATCGAGACCGTCCCACATCGGTATTTCTTGGCCTCGAAGGATGAGGACTACTACATGCTTGCCGCCCAGCTCAAGAAGCAGCCGCGATTCTGCTTCGATACGGAGACCACCGGTACGGATGAACGCACAGCGGAGTTGGTCGGCTTGGCCTTCAGTTGGAAGGCCCATGAAGGTCATTATGTGGCCTTGCCCGCCGATCGTTCGGAAATGCAGCGGATCCTCGGGATCTTCAAGCCTGTGCTGGAGAATGAGGCCATCGGCAAGGTGGCCCAGAACGCGGAGTACGACCTGCGCGTACTGGAGAATCACGGCGTACAGGTGAAGGGCCCGCTGTTCGATACCATGGTGGCCCACTTCCTGCTGAAGCCCGACCAACAGAAGCATGGGATGGACTACCTGAGCGAGACCTACCTCGGCTACCGTCCCGTGAGCATCACCACCCTCATCGGCGAGAAGGGTAGGGGCAAGGTGCAAAAGAGCATGCGCGATGTGGATGTGGAGGTGGTGAAGGAGTATGCTGCGGAGGATGCCGACATCACCTGGCAACTGGCCGGTACCTTCGAGCCGCTGCTCAAGGCCGATGAGGTGGAAGGCCTCTTCCATGATGTGGAGATGCCGCTGGTGCAGGTGCTCGCCGATATGGAATCCGAAGGGATCCGCATCGATATACCGGCCTTGGCACAGTTCAGTGAGGAGCTCGGCGCCGATCTTTTGCGCTTGCAGGATGAGATCCACGCCGCTTGTGGGGTGCCCTTCAATATCGATAGTCCCAAGCAGTTGGGGGATGTGCTCTTCGAGACCCTGAAGCTCGGTGAAGGCAAGGTGAAGAAGACGGCGAAGACAGGCCAGTACCAGACCAGCGAGGATGTCCTACAAGAGCTGAGCAACACGCATCCGCTCATCCCGTTGATCCTGGACTATCGCAGCCTGCGCAAGCTGAAAGGAACATACGTGGACACACTGCCCGAGGCCGCCGATCCCATCACGCACCGGGTACACACCAGCTACCTGCAGACCGTGGCCGCGACCGGACGATTGGCCAGCAATGACCCGAACCTGCAGAACATCCCGATCCGCACGGAGAAAGGGCGGGAGATCCGGAAAGCCTTCGTACCACGTGATCGGGACCACCTCCTTCTCAGCGCCGACTACTCTCAGATCGAACTGCGCATCATCGCCCACATGAGCGGCGATCACAACATGCAGGAGGCCTTCCGCCACGGGCTCGATATCCATGCCGCAACGGCCGCCAAGGTGTTCAACGTGGACATCGCCGCCGTAACGCGTGAACAGCGCAGCCGGGCCAAGGCTGTCAACTTCGGGATCGCATACGGTCAGGGCGCGTTCGGCCTGAGTCAGAACCTCGGTATCCCCCGCGCGGAAGCCAAGCAGATCATCGATGACTACTTCGCCCAGTTCCCCGGGGTGCGCAACTATATGGACGAGATGATCGGGTTCTGCCGGACGCACGGGTACATCAAGACCCTCATGGGTCGCAGACGGTATCTGCCTGACATCACCAGCGCCAATAACACGGTGCGCGCACAAGCCGAAAGGATCGCCATCAACGCACCTATGCAAGGGTCGGCAGCGGACATCATCAAAGTGGCCATGGTCAATATCCACCGCGACCTGAAGCAGCGTGGATCACGGAGTAGGCTTCTGCTTCAAGTGCACGATGAACTTGTCTTCGATGCGCATCTGAGCGAAGTGGAGGAGTTGAAGGGGTTGGTACGTGATCGGATGCAGGGCGCCATGGACCTGGCTGTGCCGTTGGTTGTTGACATGGGCGTGGGGAAAAACTGGCTCGAGGCGCACTAGGGGCCCACTGATCACAGGGGACCTTTACACCCGACTCCCTTTCAACCCATGAACTTCATGTGCAAACACTCTTGGCCGGTCGCCGTTCTGGTGGCTGCCTCCCTTGTCGGCTGCGGCAGCGAACCCGCTGCTCAGGACCAACTGAACGTGGATGCCACAGTGGACAGCACCAAGGCCGAACGCCTGGCCACGACCAAGAAGATCTTCTACAACATCCCGTCGCCCATGGAGACGGCGGCTTTGCTGAAGAAGGCAGGTGCGGAATACAACAGCAAGATCCTGAACGACGTGAAGAACGTGGACCGCTATACCGCCGCGAGCCAACAGGCCCTCAACTTGGGCGTGTACGGTGCCGACCTGAGCTACGCCAGCGTGTTCAACCACACACAAGAGAGCATGTTCTACACCTCCTGCTCCCGCAAGTTGGCCGACCGTCTTGGAGTGACCAGTGCGTTCAACGATAGCACGTTGGAGCTGATGCAGTCCAAGATGAACGATCGCGCTGCCTTGCTCGACATCATCAGTGAGACGTATTGGGATGTGGATGCTTATCTGAAGGACAACGGTCGGGACAACATCAGTGCCTTGATGATCGCCGGCGGCTGGGTCGAAGGTCTGTACATCGCTACCCAGGTCTCGGCTTCGAACGACACTCCGGAACTTCGCCAACGCATCGCAGAGCAGAAACACTCACTTGGTGATCTGGTCGGTCTCATCGGTGCCTACCAGGCAGAGGATGCCCGCCTCGAAGGAGTGAAGACCGACCTTGCCGGGCTACAAGCGCTGTTCGCTCAGGTGGCCATGCCGGCGCCCGGTGCAACAGTAACCCAGGAGAACGGTACCGCGGTGATCGGCGGTAATTCACCCGCCGCTACCCTAACGGATGAGCAACTGAAGTCCATCCGCGAGAAGACCGCCACCATCCGTAATTCCTACATCAACTGATCGGTCCCATGACTTACCGTAACAGACTCGTGAGACCCGCTTTCCTGGTAGCTGCGGTTGCACTTTCGATCACAGCCAGTGCGCAGTGCCGAAGCTTTGCGAAGAACAAGTGCGTACCCGAACTGGCACCGTACAAGTTCAACGAGACTTTCAATGCGGCCCAATTGGCTCCCGGTGAGGAAGCCGAGGTAAGCCTGACCTTCTACAGCGGTCAGGACTATCGTGTGATGGTATGTACGCACCCGATCCTCGGCGAGGTGAATTGGAAGTTGGTGGATGAGAACAACAAGGTGATCTTCGAGAGCTTGGCCGATGAACCGAAGCACCACTTCGACCTGAAAGCCGCGAACACCGTGCCCATGAAGGTGGTGGTTTGGGTGCCGAACAAGGGTTCCGGTGCTATGGTACACGTCGGTTGCGTGGCGATCATGGTCGGCTTCAAGGAATAGGGACTCAACGTTTCTGGTCGAATAAGGAAAAGCCCCGGGTCTCCCGGGGCTTTTTCAATTGGAGAGCTTCTTGATACGGTCCTATTCCACCACCAAGCGAACCGTACCCGTGGGGCCGTTCTCCGAGCTTGTGCGCACCATGTAAACCCCTGCTGGCTTACCCTTGACCGGCACGGCGATCCGGTGTTCCCCGACCGAAAGGTCGCCGCTGAACACCGCATCGACCACACGGCCTGTCACATCCAGCAACTCGATGGTGACCCTACCGCTACGGTCTTGCTGCAAGAGCAAGTCAGCCTGTGCCGAGGCCGGGTTCGGCACCACGCGCATCTGTTCCGTGGTATACGTCGTGAATTCGTCCAGTCCAACAGCCATCCCGTTCAGGTTGATGTCGTCCAAATAGAAATTGTTCCCACCATCGCTGAAGAAGTCGAACCGGATCCGCATGTCGCTCACATGGAACGTACTGCCGATGGTGGTGACTTCCTCATATCCCCACTGGGCCGCCGTACTGGGAACGAATGTCCCAGCGAATATACCACCGGTGTTCAGGTCGCTGGTGGCGAAAAGCTGTGACCGTAGGCTCCAATTCTCCCCGCAGTTCGCGCTCACGAACACGCGGAATTGATCGGCGTTGGTGGAGTTCCTGCGGGCGTAGGCATATCGGAACGATAGGACGATGTCCGTCGCCTGGCTCATATCGTAGGTAGGCGAAACGATCTGGTCCAATCGACCGGCCATGCTCGCGGAGTTCACCAGCCGCAGACTCTTCGTTCCCGAATAGGCGGCTGCGGAAGTGATGCCGAATCCATTATCTCCATCGGTGTTCACCACGGTCCATCCGATATCGTCAGGCAGGTTGGCCGATTCGAAACCCTCGGAAACCGGCGGAGCTGTACCCGGGTTGCTCAAGACCACAACGATGTCCTGCTGCGTGGTGGAAAGTGTACCCGAGCCGTCGGATACGGTAAGGCTCGCCGAGTAAGTGCCTCCTATGGGGTAGGTCACCACCGCAGTGGGGTCGGTGGACGTGGAAGGCTCTCCCCCTGGGAAGCTCCATGTACGCGAGGTCACATTGTGATAGCTCTGATCGGTGTAAACGACTGTTCCGCCAGCACAGATCTCTCGTGTATTGCTGATGAAGGAAGCTGCACAGAGCGTGGCATTGCCATTCACCCCGGTGTTGATGAGATTATTCTCCTGCCATAGCTGGTTCCGTTGGGCGGTCGAGTTGTTCAACGCAGCGATCATCCGCACTTTCTGGCCTTCGGTGAACATCTTGGAGCAATAGGAGTATTCCATATAGTTCTCCACGTTGTCCAGGTCGGAGCCGCAACTTGAACCGGTCAAGGAACAGGTAGTCCAGCCACGCGTTAGCGGCGTATCTGCCACACCATCGTCCTCGAAGCAATTCTCATCAAGACCAGGGTTGTTACTATTCCCCCAGGTGTGGGCCAGGTTCAGCCAATGGCCTACCTCGTGGGTCAACGTGCGGGAGCGTGAAGGAGACCCCGTTCCCACGGAACCGAGGTAAATGTGCTGGACAACGATACCATCCTCCTCTGGAAAGAACTGCGCGGACCCTGGGCGGAAGGTGTATCCTGCAGCGCCATCCGCAGAAGCCGCTACCCACACCTGCATGTACCTGTTGCGGGGCCAGCTGATCAACGATTTCATCTCTTCGGCTCCTTCGTTGGTGAGCGGTGAAACCGTCCGTGTGATGCCGTTGGTGCAGTTACCCTGAGGGTCGCGCGTGGCCAGCCGGAATTCGATGTCCACATCGGCTACGATATCCAGGAATTCAGGACGCACGTTGTCCCAATCCGCGTTCAACCGGTTGAAATCGTTGTTCAGGACACGCATGGCATCGTACACCTGCGCATCGGTGATGTTCTCCGGTCCGTTGTTGTGGATGATGTGGAACACCACGGGGATCACGTAGCCTCCACTTCCACCGCGCACCTCCATTTCGTTGAACGAACGGGTGAAGTCCTCCAGTTCTGCCGTCGCAGCTGCTACCCGTTGGGGGAAATCCGCCTCATGGGCGATGGATGCTCCCACCCTGTGGAACTCATCGGTGCCACAGTGGAAGGCTTCCTGCGCAGCAATGGGTAGGATGAAAAGGGCTGTGAGGACCGTCGAGACTTTTCGCATCTGTTGTGGTCAGTTGTAGTGGTACCGACCGTTCGCCGCTAAGTTACCGCCCTGTAGATACAACGGACCATCACAAAGTGACCCATCCGACCGGGGGCCTTCGTACTCCCAAGAGGATGTCTTCAGGGGCAAAGTGCTCCCGCCATAGATGCTTATTGCCGCTAAGGGTGCCCGTTCCTTCGATGGAAGTCACCTTTCCTTGGCATTAGCGCATTATCGCAAAGGCCCCTACCGGTGACTTTCCCCAGCTTCGCGTGGGATCCTGACAACTTGGCCAAGTATCAAGCCAAGGCCTGGTCGAGGTCTTCGATCAGGTCTTCGGCATCTTCCAGGCCTACGCTTAAACGGATCAGGGTGTCAGCCAGACCGTTGCGCAACCGCTCCTCACGGGGGATACTCGCGTGCGTCATGCTCGCCGGATGGCCCAGCAGCGATTCCACCCCACCGAGGGATTCGGCCAGTGAGAAAAGTCGGGTACTGCTTAGGACGCGCGTGGCATCGGCCATGTTATCGCCCTTGAGCGTGAAGCTGATCATGCCGCCGAACCCGCGCATCTGCTTGGCCGCGATGGCATGGTTCGTATGCGTGGCGAAGCCCGGCCAATACACCTTGTCAACCTTCGGGTGCTTCACCAGCCATTCCGCCACGGCCTGGCCGTTCTCGCAATGGCGTTGCATCCGCAGGTGCAGTGTCTTCAGGCCGCGAAGCACAAGGAAACAATCCTGCGGGCCCGGTGTGGCGCCCGTGCTGTTCTGGATGAAAGCGAGGCGCTCGGCCAGGGCATCATCCTTCACGATCAATGCTCCCATCACCACATCGCTATGTCCGCCGAGGTACTTGGTCACGCTGTGCATCACGATGTCGGCACCAAGGTCCAACGGATTCTGCAGGTAGGGGCTGGCGAAGGTGTTGTCCACGCCCAACAAGCAATCTTGTTTCCGCGCGATGGCCGCAAGCCCTTCGATGTCGATGATGCGCAAGAGCGGATTGGTCGGGGTCTCCGCCCAGATCAAACGGGTGTTCGCGTTCACGGCGGCCTGCACGTTGCGCAGGTCACCCATGTCCACGAAGTGGAACTTCACGCCGAAGCCCTCGAAGATCTTGGTGAACAGCCGGTACGTACCACCATACAGGTCGTTGGTGCTCACCACTTCATCGCCGGGTTTGAGCAGCTTCACGATGGCGTCGATACTGGCCATACCGCTGGCGAAGCATAGGCCGTGCGTGCCGTTCTCCAAGGCCGCCAGGGCGTTCTGAAGGGCTGTACGCGTCGGGTTGTGCGTGCGACTGTACTCGTAACCCTTGTGATCACCAGGTGCAGCTTGCACATACGTGCTCGTCTGGTAGATCGGTGTCATGATGGCGCCGGTGGTCGGGTCGGGTTCCACGCCGGCGTGGATGGCTTTGGTGCCGAATTTCATCGGTGTTGTCGTTGGTCGGTGCGCGAAGGTAGCCCTAGTGCCAATGCCAGCCTTTCATCTACCTGTACACGCTCGTCGTTACCATACTTCACTTCCGATCTGAACAGGCCGGCGTGTGTTCATACTCCTAGGACGGGGTAGGGCCCCCTTCGGTGCCGCTACTTTTACCACCCCTTGTGCCGCCAGCGAGCGGTCACGGCCCTTGAACGATGAAGTTGCTCATCCTTCGCTTCAGTTCCATTGGTGACATCGTGCTCACCTCGCCGGTGCTGCGTTGCCTGAAACGACAGGTGAAGGATGTGCGTATCCATATGGCCACCAAGGAGGTCTTCGGCGACCTGGTCCGATACAGCCCGCACGTGGAGAAAGTCCACTTATTGAAGGATCCCCCTGCCAGTGATGACCTACCCGGTTTGATCGAAGAACTGCGCGCCGAGAAGTTCGATGCGGTAGTGGATCTGCACCATAATCTGCGCACCGCTCGGGTGAAGCGGGCCCTTGGTGTGAAGGCGAACAACTTTCCGAAGCTCAACATCGAGAAGTGGTTGATGGTGAACTTCAAAATGGACCGTCTCCCGGAACAACATATCGTGGACCGGTATATGAGCACAGTCGCCGACTTCGGTGTGAAGAACGACCAAGAGGGCCTGGATCTCTTCATTCCGACCGACCGGGAAGTGGACTTGACAACCTTGCCTGCACAACATCAAAATGGGTATACGGCTTTAGCCATTGGCGCGGCACATGCCACCAAACGACTCCCGCCCCATAAACTGATCGAGCTTGCAGCGCTCATCGAAGGTCCGATCGTGCTCATCGGTGGCAAGGAGGATCAAGAAGTGGCGCGCGCTATCGTATCCGCGACTGGCGCGCGCGTGTTCGACGCGACGGGGATGTACGATATCCTCGGCAGTGCCTCGCTGATCCGCCGGGCCCAGCGCGTGATCGCACACGATAGTGGAGCTATGCACATCGCCTGTGCGTTCAAGCGACCTGTGATGAGCATATGGGGGAATACTATCCCGGAGTTCGGCATGGGCCCGTATATTCCTTCATATCCCGAGCGCGCGCGGATCGCACAGGTCGATGTGGGGTGCCGTCCGTGCTCCAAGATCGGACACGACCGCTGCCCACAAGGGCATTTCCGCTGCATGGAACTTCAGGATCTACGTTCGATCGCAACCGCTTTCACCGCATGAGCTGGGACATCTTCATCCAAGACCTGCCCGATGTGGCCTCCATCAATGATGTGCCTGCGACGCATCGTCCAAAACCCATCGGTCATCGGGACCACATCATCGCGAAGATCAAAGAAGCCGTTCCTTTCGTGCAAGAACAGGACCGCGACTGGCTTTTCATCCGCCAGCCCGGTATGGACCTCAGCCTGCAACTGCATATGGAAGGGCCCGAAACGGTGCGCTATGTGGTGGCCCATGTCCATGGGGGCGATCAAAGCGCCGTTTGTGTAGCGGCCATCCTACGTGCTTTGAACCTGCGTGCGCACGATACGGAGACCGGCGAGCTATTCGATGGCTATAGCTTGGACGAAAGCCTCTGATCGACGCTCTTCGGATCAGTCGAACAAGGCCTTCAACTCGTTCGCGTCGGCGGCTTTCATCTTGCCGCTCAGGATCAGCCGTAGCTGGCGTCTACGCAGCGCACCATCGTAGCGATGCTGCTCCTCTTCATCCTGGGGCACCACGTCCGGTACCGTGCAGGTATGGCCTGCTTGGTCCAGCGCAACGAAGGTGTAGATCGCGCTATTGGCCTTGATCTTGTCTCCGGTCAGTTGATCCTCCACCCACACATCGGCCCACACTTCCATGCTGCTGTTGAAGCCGCGGCTCACGTGGCTCCGGATGGTGACGAAATCGCCCAGCTTGATCGGTCTATCGAACCCTACATGGTTCACCGCCACGGTCACTACAAGCCGCTTGCAGTGGCGGTGAGCACTGATCGCACAACTGATGTCCAGCCACTTCAACAATTGACCACCGAACAAATTGCCGAGCGTGTTTGTATCGTTCGGCAACACGAGATGGGTGGTCTCCGCATAGCTATCGGTGGTCGGACGGGCGCTCTTTGTCATGGGAGCGCGAAGTTAGGCGCATGTCAGAGCACCCTTAGCGCGGTATCCCACGTTATCTTTGAAGGATACCATGGACACAGCCGAGATAGAGATACCCGCTTTCCTCAAGGCGCTCCATCTGTTCGCATTGGTGGTGTTCTTCGCAGGCTCGTTCCACATCGTTCGCCTTTTCGTGGCGCACAGGGAGGCCATGGCGCGGTGGGAGCCCGACCGCAAGATCCTGCTCGACCAGTTCACCGGTATGGAGCGGAGGGCATTGATCTTCGTGATCTGGCCCGCGTTGACCGCCTTCGCGGCGCTCGGACTATGGATACTTTATCTGCGGCCAGCTTTGCTCAAGGAACCCTTCATGCATGTGTTGTTCGGCTACTTGGCCTTGTTGCTTGCTTACCACTTCACCGCACACCGGATCCACACCCAGCTCAAACACGGGGTGATCAAATGGTCCGCTTTCCAACTTTCACTTTGGTCGCAAGGGGCCACGCTTTTCCTCTTCGTGCTGGTGGTGCTGCTAGTCTTCCGGTCCCGGATGGATTGGGTGTGGGGTTCCTTCGGCCTGCTCATCGTGGGGGGTGTCGTGATGCTGGTGGTGAATGCCCTTCGCGGAAAGCGACAGAACGTGACGAACGATGCTTGAGGTAGGTACCGCGGCTCCCGATTTCGAACTGCTGGATCAGGACGGGTTACCCGTGCGGTTGAGCGCGTACAAGCATCAATCGCATGTCGTGCTGTTCTTCTATCCGAAGGACAATACCTTGGTATGTACGCTTGAAGTTTGTGCGTTCCGTGATGCGCACGCCGAATTGATGGGTTCCGACGCCGTGGTGCTGGGCATCAGCAACGATCCCGTAGGCTCACATCAGTCCTTCTCCAAGCGCTGGAACCTGCCCTATCAGTTGCTCTCCGACCCTGAAGGTGCCGTGCGCAAGGCATATGCGGTCAACAAGACCTTGGGGTTCTTTGCCGGCCGTGTCACGTACGTGATCGATCGGTATGGCATCATCCGTCATGCGGTGAATGATCCCCTAAGGGCATCCCATCATGTGCGCGAGGCGTTGGATGCCTTGGCCGATCACAGCACCTCGTAGAACAGCACCCGACCATCATCGGTGCCGATCAACAGGAAGTTCTCCCACACCAACAGGGGTGCTTGGTGATGCTGGTCCTTGTTCTCCGGAAAAGTGATCGTGCGGGACACCTTCCCATCGGTCCCCACGAATTCTACCACACCCTTCTTCGCTGCACGTACGGTCACCTCGCCGATCTTCACTTCTGTCTGCTGATAGAAGCGATCGAACGCGGAATTCGACATCTCCAATCCCATCGCTTTCACCGCGCGTGGGTCGGGGATCCACCGATGTGGTGTGATCACCTTTTCCTGGGCGCCGTTGGCCGCGCTCCACACCGTGCGCTTTCCGCTGGGTCCGATGAGCACAACGAATTCTCCATTGTCGTTGAAGCCCACGTGGTATACGGCGGTGGCCCCATC
>Ga0075156_10000403_pt1 | contig 22117 bp, 23 predicted proteins | sample JI81AbrownDNA_FD_70966 | JGI IMG/M metagenome (GOLD analysis project Ga0075156, IMG submission 70966) | Wastewater effluent complex algal communities from Wisconsin, to seasonally profile nutrient transformation and Carbon sequestration -... | ecosystem: Engineered > WWTP > Effluent > Algae...
GCGCCGGATGGAGACGCTGGAGCGCGAGATGGGCACGCTGATCCTGCGCGTCGGCAACGGCCGCGAATGAAGTTTATGGGCGCTCGATGGTGACCAGGAACGGCTCGCGCAGCGGGCGCGGCAGCGCGGCCGCGGCGGCGCGCGCCTCCAGCACGCGGCACATGAGCTCGGGCGTGATGCACGGGTCGTCCCACGGCACGCGCGCGACCGGCACGGTGCGCGACAGGACGCGCACGAACGCGTCGTAGCGCGCGTGCAGCTTCTCGAGGTACGCGAGCGGCATGGCCTGCTCGCACGCGCGCCCGCGGCGGCGCACGCGCGCGAGGCACGCGGCGGGCGACGCGTCGAGGAACACGACGAGGTCGGGCGCGGGCGCGGCGGCGCGCAGGCGCTCGACGTACGCGCGGTACAGCGCGAGCTCGGCGGCCGACAGCGCGCCGTCGTCGGCGAGCATCTCGGCGAAGACCGCGTCCTCGTAGAGCGTGCGGTCCTGCACGCCGCCCGCGCGCGCGACCTCGGCGGCCTGCGCGGCGCGCGCGTCGAGCAGGAACATCTGCATCGGGAACGCCCAGCGCGGCATGTCGGCGTAAAAGTCGGCGAGGAACGGGTTCTCGCCGACCGGCTCGTGGTACACGGCGGTGCCTGCGACGAGCGCGAGTGCGCCCGCGAACGTCGTCTTGCCCGCGCCGATCAGCCCGGCGATCGCAATGTGCGCTGCGCCCCCGCCCATGAAAGTCGTGCGCTCTATTCCGGCGCCTCGGCCACCTGCGCGAGCCCGCCCGCGTTCACCAGCGCGAGCAGCCCGGCCGCGACGGCGATCGCGTGCCCGTCCCGCGCGCCGACGCGGCGCGCGCGGGCGCGCAGGAGGCGCTGCTGCCACCGTTCGCGGCCGGCCGCGTCGGCGGGCGGGTCCGGCGGGAGCCCCCGGACGTGCTGGAGCGCGTAGCGCGCGAGGACCGCGGGGTGCATCTGCTCGATTTGCTCGTGCGCCTGCGCGCATGCGCGGAACGCCTCGTCGTACTCTCGCACGGCGCCGCCGAGACTCATCTGGTCAAAATAATAATTCCGCGGCGCGAATGTCACTGTTGCAACAGTGCACCCGGCCCGAAAAATATAATCCGCCACCGAGAATTTCGCACGGGGATGTCCGAGTGTACGCGCGAGCCCGCTATCGACATTGAAGCCGTGGACGCGGCCAACGAAGCCGCGGACCGCGTGCGCGCCGAGGTCCTGGCGCGCCGCGGCCTGGACTTCTCCGTGTGCCGGCTTTGCATTTCCTACGACCCCGAGAGCACCGAGCCGTTCCGCTTCAGGAACGACAGGGGCGCCAACGTGGACACTTGGAACCCGGGCCACTGGAGTTTGGTGTACAACAACGGCACCCCCGTGCACGTTCTCTGGGATCGCCGGACGCGCATCTACCACGCAACCGGGCGCCCGCTCGGGCACCTCTCGGTCTACGTCGACGACCGCCTGATCGAGATGCGCGACGTGAAGGCCATGCGCGCCTTCCACGGATTGAAGATGGACGGCGGCCCGATCTTTTACGCGTAATATACAGTATTCGTACACTGTGCCATGGGCGCACCGCCGCCGAAATTCAGTTGGCAAAATATTTTTCACAATGAGTCTGCGCGCGGGGCGGGCGGTACTCGGGATGCACTACATCTATGTCCACAAGCCTGGCAAGTAGTTTGCCGTTGCGCAGCCGGGGTGCCCGCACGCGCGCGCGGGCGAACGGTGCAACCTGCGCTCCAAACTGTTTGAAGGTCATATATTCCCGCTCGTCGACCCCGCGTCGGGCATGTGCGCCCCGTGCCGCCAGGAGTACCGGTCGTTAACCGCCGCCGGGTGGGCGATCGTCGGCGGCACGGTGTTGTGCGTGGCGGTGCTGATCGCCCGGAAATAACGCGCGGCAAGTATCCGTTATCCATGCGACACACTGGACGCAGACTGTGGCAATATACCGACCGTCGGTGATTTACGCGCGCCGCCGGCCTCTAATAAAATGTTGTTATTGTATTGCGCGGCGGACCGCGTCCGCGACCTCGGCGGCGTACGGGATCGAAAAGTGCGTGTGCCCGCCGAGGACGCGCAGGACCGTGCCGGGGTACGCCGCGCGCGCGGGCGGCCACACGACGCCGTCCCAGTCGGCGGCGAACGCGGTCACGGCCAGCCGCGGGTTGACCGACGCCGCGCGCGCGGTCCAGTGGTGGGTCCGCATCTCCTCCTCGAGCTTCGCGGAGATCTTCCAGCGCAGCAGCCACGGCGGCAGCAGCTCGATCCAGCGCGCGCCGCCGATCGGCGCGGCGACCAGCACGACGTTGTCGACGTGCGCGTCGCGCGCGAGCCACAGCGCGAGCCGCCCGCCGTTCGAGAAGCCCGCGACCACCACGCGCGCGCCCGGGTGCGCCGCGCGCCACGCGCGGACGGCGTCGGCGACGCGGCCGGCGTTGGCGCTCGTCGGCTCGCCGTGGTCGAGCAGCGGCGCGAACACGTCCGCGTCCGCGGGCAGCGCCGCCGCGAGGTGGCGCGCCTTCTGCCGCCACACCCAGCCGTTCTGGTTGACGCCGTGCAGCAGCACGACCGCCGCGCGCGCGCCGTCGGCGCGCCGCAGCCACCCGTCGGCGGGCAGCGGCGGCGCGGGCCGCACGAGCGCGCCGGCGAGCCACGCGACGACCGCGGCGGTGCGCCACACGGCCACCGACAGTTCGACCGCCCCGGCCAGCGCGTTCATTTTTCTATCCGTTCTGGACCCGCGCTGTTGCAACAGCACGGGCGCCCCCAAAACCAATCGAAACATGGGCGACGACGAGTGGGCGGCGTTCACGCTGAGCGTCGAGATTCCGGTGGTGGCGCGCGTCGCCGAAGACGCGCGCCGGGCGCTCCGCGCCACCGTCTGCCGGGAGATGATCGGCCGGCCGCACGCGGGCGTGCTGTGGGCGTACATGGACAGCGCCTTTGGGATGCGGTTCGGCACGGCGTGCGCGGACGAGGCCGCCGCGCGCGCGTCCGCGGCCGCGATCCAGGAAATGCTCGCCGCTCTGCCTGAGTACCGCGCGCACGAGCGGGATGTCCAAATCACCACGACGCTCGTAAACATGAAGGACATCCGGAGCTACGTGCTCCGGGAATAAACGCGCGGCACCGAGACAACGGCGCGGTCGTCCGTCTCGGGACCAGGCTGTGACGACGTGATGTGAATAAATCTATTGCGGTTGCGGAAGTGCACGTTGCCGAGCCACCGTCGGGTCGGCCGGGGACCAAAGGAGCCGCGCGCGACTCTGGCGACACGCCGCCGAGCAGACGGCGCGCGCAAGAAAACTCGTCGCCGGCGCACAGGCCGCGGCCGACGCGCGCCATACCAATGAATATATTTTCGGCGGTGGCGTGCACTGTTGCAACAGAACATTTTTAAAAAAAATATTCATTCTTGCAAAGAAAATAGCCATGGGGAAAGTTGATTTTTGGCGTATTTACCGCCATTTAATCTGTTTTGGCTTATGTGTCCTTTTTACCTATCCGCTGGTATTCGCTGGAATCACAACTACAGTGGTAACCAAGGACGTCTTTTTTGGACCGGATCGGATTTCTCAACGCGTTGGGCCGTCTCTCGAGGTTCGCCTTATCCGATGCTACCCTCTTTCGACCCCGACCCCGGCGCCGTATCGATGCTATGCCCCGTCTGTGTCGTTTACTGACGACATCTGGGTTACGGACATTCACGTTCGTTGTGACTCATATACAAAGGGCGTAAACGCGGAAAATTGCACGGTTTCGTATTCCACAGTGGCCAAAAACGATGAATATGCATGGAAGTATAGTACATTGCTCGCAAACGCCCCGGGCTGGAATGACGTTGGCCTGGCGTACCTCGCCCGTGAAGGCGGATATACATTCTTGGGTATTATTTTCCTTGTGTCTGTCTTACTTATATTTCTTGCAATGTTGGTTGTGGATCTTTGCACGGAACCCAACGCAACCGGAGCGCGTCCCATGGCACCCTCGACGCCCGCGGCGCCCGACTTTACCCGCACCACCGACCAAGAGGCCCGCGAAATGGCCAAGGCGCGTTTCCCGAAAATGTTCGACGACGACGCGCGGATCCACGTGCACAGTCTTCTGGCCTGCTTTGCGGATCCCGTGTGGAAGATGCGCGGCCGCACCAATCGCGAGGGAGTCATCTGCGCGGCGCTGGAGAAGCGCTTCGGCGAGTTGGAGCCGCTTCGGTGCACGCCGGCGCCGAGCACGCCACAGGAATAAATGGGCGTCGTTTGCCCGCCATTGCGCGAATTACACATTTATTGTGCCGATCGGCCGGCCGCGTGTCCATGCGTTGTACCGATAAAATAGTTGTGTGCGCCCCGCGCGCCGAAACGCCATGGCCAGCGCACCCAACGGAGGGGTCATGGAATTGTACCCGGGCACGTTTGACGCGCGGTCGACGTGGTCGTTCAAGACCATTTTCAAGGAGATTCGGCGCGGCGTCGAGCGCCGTGTGTTTGGATTCGAGACACCGGACACGCCGATCCCCACGTGGGACGTGATTGATCTTCTCTCGGGGCACAAGACGTATATCCAGACGCGGTCCACGGCGAACCCGGTCCCAATCGAGGTGCAACTGCCGAGTACCATGTGGGTCGGCGAGAAAATGCGCCTTCTGCTGTCGGACATGGCCACGGGCGCCGAGACCCAGTATGTCGTCGACCGGATCTCGCGTCGGGCGCGGCACTGGCTGATCACGGCAAAATTCTCCGACCGGTACACGCTCTTCATCAACCCCTACGCGCCCAGGGGGCTGTCCATCCATTCGTGCGCAACCGCGGACCGGTTGTTTGAATCCATCGACTACGAATACTTTATGTGCTTGATATGCGTGCAGGGCCGTGTATTTACGCCCCCCTCTGCGGCGTTCGGCGATGTGTGCGTAGACGTATACGACGCCGCGCAGTATGCGCTGCTGCGCGCCGACTTTGAGCCCGCGGTCCAGCCCGAGTACACCCACGTCCTGCGCGTGCGCGTGGGGCTGCGCGTGCGCGTCGTCGGCATCGACGGCGCGGCCGCCGGCGAGCTGGGCGGGGTCGGGTCGCGGTGCGTGGATATCTCGGACGTTTCATTTGCCCGGTACCTCGTGCCCAAACTGTACGACCAATAGCGATTAATGCCCGTGGCGCGGGCGCGCGCATAAATGTCCGTTCCCCCGAAAAGGATCCCCGCGTCCGTTTGCACCGCGGACTACCAGCGCGAATCGCTGGCGCCCGACCTTGCCGCGGACCTCGCCGTGCGCCTGGCCGAACTGCACCCCGCCGCCCCCGGCACGCCGTCGGCGGACGTGAGCATGTCGGCCATCAACTACCTGTGCGGCCACGCGGTGCGCTGGGGCACCCCGGGGACCCGCCTGGCAAACTACATGCCGCAGACCGTGCTCTATACGAATCCCGCGCCCGTCTCTCTGGACGAAGACGACCGGCTGTTGATGACCGGCTTGGTGAAATTCCGCGCGGAGCCGGTCATCAACCGCAGGATCACGGGGCGCATTATGGCCCTGCCCGAGATCCGCGTCGTGCTCGGCAACGGGTACACGCTCGTCTTCCGGCCCACGGTCGATCGCGATGTATCCATCGGCGACGACCCGGCGTGTTTCGCGAGTCTCGTAAAAACCCCCCCGGGGGACATCACGGATGCGGTGCGTTGCCCGGAATACGGGACATATGATATCAAGGTGCACGGGGTTCCCGCGCATCATCATATGCCGCATGCCATATTGTTTCTGGACTTTGGCGCGAAATCCGTCCAGATCAACGTGAAGCCAGATATTTTCAAAAGATTCAACCCGGATGCCAGGTACACCTTTGTGACCGCGCGCATCCTCGAGAAATTGTTCCCGGTTTTGCGCGCGTGACCGCACTGTTGCAACAGTGCATGCAATACACGCGCATTCATTCGATCCGTGGATTTTCAGAATGGGAAAATACTCGCGTACGCCGTGCTGGGCATCGTGTCCGCCGCGTGCACCCTGGGCGTTTGGATCTTGCTCAACGGCGGGCAGTTACAGGACGACTGGGTCGTCCGCTTCGGCCCGTCGGACATGGTGCAGCGCGACGGCCCGCCGCTGGCGGTGGGCGAGATCCGGTGCCGCTACGCGTGGAACAGCAACTTTTCCCCGTACGCGTGCCGCGAGTACACGGACGATCAGTCCTATGTCTTTGTCACCGACATTCGCGTTCGCTGCCCGCTCACCCTCGACCACGTGTTCGGCGTGCGCAATTGCACCGCCGAGTATTCCACGGACTTTTACGACCTCAGCGTCCCGCCGATGTTCTGCGCGTTTGTGATTCGGCGCCTCACCAATTACATCTTGTATCAAACGTACGCTGGCGTGGTGATGGCGCTGATCATGCTGGTCGTAACGTTTCTGTGCGCGAGCATCCAAATTACGTGCTTGTCCATCTGCACGCACGTGTCCTTTGCGGTCGGGCTCGCGTACGGCAAGCGGATCGCCGCAGAATACGAGCGGCGTAGCGATGAGGTGTGCGAGATAGTGTGAATTAAAACATTGCAATTACGGAAACAGCGCGTGAACGGAGGTATTCCCCGGGCTCGACTCGGCGAAACACACGAATCCGCACAGAGCGAGCACCCGCGCCGACGCGGCGGCGGACGCGCCGTTGCAATCCACGCGCGCGACGAATGCGCAGTCCGGCTCGACCGTGCGGTGCTGCGCCACGACGGCGCACACGGCCGCGGTCGCGGCGCCGCGCCCGCGCCAGTCGGGGTGAACGGCGTAGCCGACATGGTACACGCCCGGCGCGGCGAGCGCGTCGCGCAGCGTTTCGGGCACGCCGTCAAGCAGTTGTGGGTGTGCGCTGGTAGCCGCGCATTGGAGCACGCCAACGCGCGAGTTGCCGATTAGGATCACGAAACACTCGGCGTCGCCGTAGATAAAGCCATGCACCACGGCGTCGAGCGGTCGACGGGTCACCATCGAATCCCAAATGTCCGCGACCATAAACAATTCGCGCAGAAACTCGCCGTCGTCCGCGTCTACGCGTCGTATAGACAGCGCGTTCATTGTGTCCGCGCACTGTGGCATATAACCCCCGCGCAACATGCGCGCCCGGCAGAATGCTGCGTGTGTGCATCCTCCTGCTGTGCGCGCTGGCCGCGGCGGTACCGCTGCCGACGGACCCCGGCCTGCCGATCGAGGCGCGCGCGCATGCGCTGATCCGCGCCGCGTCCGCCGAGGCGGCGGCGGTGATCGCGGCCGAGATCGGCGGCGCGGTCGTGCGCGCGTCGGCCGTGCCCGGCCTGTTCCTCGCCGAGATGTGGTGATGGCGCTGATCATGGTGGTCGCGGTGTTTCTGTGCGTGGGCGTTCCACTTGCGTGCGTGACCGTCTGTATGGACGTGTCCTTTGCGGTCGGGCTCGCGCACGGCAAGCGGATCGCCGCGGAATACGAGCGGCGCGGCGACGAGGCGCGCGCGATCGTGTGAATACAAATCGTAGTCATGCGTTCATTGTACCGCCCGACGGCGCGCGCCACGGCGTACAGCCAAAATATCATTGTGTGTGCACCACGGGTAGAAACATGTCCACGCCCAATGGGGAAATCACGGATTTCTATCCCGGTACATTTGATGCGCGCCCGGCACATTCATTCAGACATCTATTCGATGAAATCCGCCGGCGCGTCACCGAAATTGTATACCACGGTTACACGCCGCTTATGAAAATCCCCAAGGGAGACGTCGTCGACCTCCTTTCCGGGCACCGTGTGCCGGTGAAATTTAAATTGTCGTCGGGAAAATTCCGTTTACAATTCATCCAACTGACAAACGTTCCGCGCATCGACGATAGGACCCGCCTACTGCTGTTGGACATGGCAACGGGCGTTGAAACGGCGTTTGTGATCGACCGTTTATCGCGGATGGCCTTGCTGTGGCCGGACGTCGCTTTCAAATTTGATCGCGCGATGGCGATCGTCATCAACCCCCAGGCAACCCAGTGTCTGTCAGTGGGGCGCCGCGACCCGGAGGCATTCTTGAACTTGGTGGATTTACAAACCGTAAATACCAAGGTCCACGCGCTGACGTCGTTTGGGGACGTCATCGTTGAGCTATACACCGCGGCGCAATACGCGCTGGTGCGCGCCAGTTTCGAACCCGTGATCCCGTCTGCATTTCCATACGTCGTGCGCGCACGATTCGGGTTGCGCGTGTGTATAGCGGGCATCACCGCGGGCGACGCACGAATTTTCGGCCCCATGACCAAGCGCGTCTTCGATGTCCCCAACCGGCGATTTGGACGCCTTCTTGTTCCTGGGTTATATACGCGATAACCCAGAGGATTCCCTGTGAATTCACGTACATTATAAAATGGATGGATCCAATAATATAATTCATGCCCTCGTGGAAAAGGACGAGGATGAACCCGATCAGGTCGCGCATATGGATTTTCCAAGGACATGGCACGATGACCTCTTGGTGCGTCTGTGCGACTTGCACCCCGCTCGGCCCGGTGTACCACCATCTCTCAAAATAGCCATGGGGGCCATCAACTTTTTGTGCGGTCATAGCGTGCGCTGGATTCACGGGAAAAATCCCAACGGCACCTTGCGCACAACAGTTTACAAAAACCCGCTACCCTCTTTGGCATTCTCCGAAGTTGACCGGCTTCTCATGATTTGCATCGCGCAATACCCCAAACGTACCGAAACCAAACTCCTGTGCTGGGCGCACATTTCCACGCACCTGGAGACGCACATTGTACTCGGGAATGGATACACGCTTGTCCTCCGGCTCGGCATCGATCGCGACATGGCTTTAGACGCAGACAACCCCGCGTGTTTTGCGAGTTTTGTGGCGACGACGCCGGGTGCAGTTTCAGACGCGAATCCCATCGCGTATTCCCCGGGGAGCGACGTTGCGATATCCGCACAGGAGGACGACCTGACTTTGACGGTGCGCGTGTACACACGGAGCATCACCGTGCCAGTGCAACCGTTCATGTACCGCGTGTTTACGCGGAACATGAGTTTTGCATTCAACCCCGTGCGCGTCCTCGAGCGGCTGTTCCCGGTCCTGAAGAAATAGATTGGCGTCGTGGATCCACGGCCCTGGAATTCCAAAATCTCGTTGCGGCCGCCGGGCGCCGCGCTGCGGCATATAACGCCCGCGCGACATGCGCGCCCGGCAGAATGCTGCGCGTGTGTATCCTCCTGCTGTGCGCGCTGGCCGCGGCGGCGCCGCTGCCGACCGACCCCGCGCTGCCGATCGAGGCGCGCGCGCACGTCGTGATCCGCGCCGACACGCCCGCGGCCGCCGCGGCCGTCGCGGCCGAGATCGGCGCGGCCGTCGTGCGCGCGTCGGCCGTGCCCGGCCTGTTCCTCGCCGAGATGCACCCCGACCGGCCGGCGCACCCCGCCGCCGAGTACGTCGACGCCGGCTTCGAGCCGCTGACGCGCAACGAACTGCACACCATCGGCGCGCGCCCGCTCGTGCCCGTGCCGTTCCTGCAGCGCGACGCGGTCGCGCCCGAGTGGACGCTCGCGGTGCTGCGCGCGCGCGCGGCGTGGAACGCGAGCACCGGCGCGGGCGCGGTCGTCGTCATGCCCGACTGCGGCGCCGACTGGACGCACCCCGACCTCGGGCGCGTCGACGGCGCGCACGGCCTGAACGCGCAGCAGCCCGGCGCGTCGGCCATGCCGCAGCCGTCCGAGGCGCACGGCACGATGGCCGCGTCGTGCGTCGTCGCGGCCGACAACGGCGTGTGCGGCACCGGCGTCGCGCCCGGCGCGACCGTGCTGCCGGTGCGCCTGCTCATCCCCGGGCTGCCGCTGACCGCGACGCAGATCGCCGAGTCGCTGCTGCACGCGCCGACCGGCGCCGCGGCGGCCGTGTCCAACTCGTGGGGCCCGAACGACTACGCGCCGCACATTGCCGAGCTCGGCTCGTCGCTGCGCGCGGCGTTCGGCGCGCTGTACGCGCGCAACACGACCGTGCTGTTCGCCGCGGGCAACGGGTACCAGTACGGCGACCACATGTCGAACGACGGCTTCGCGTCGCAGCGCCACGTGATCGCCGTCGGCGCGCTCGGCTACGACGGGCGCGCGGCGCCGTACACCGAGGCCGGCGCCGTCGCCGTCGCCGCGCCGTCGAGCAACGACTACGTCGGCGTGACCGCCGCGATGCCCGGCGGGCAGTGCACCGCCGCGTTCGGCGGCACGTCGGCCGCGACGCCGCAGATCGCCGGCGTCGTCGCGCTGATGCACGCGGCCGCGGCCGCGCCGCTGACGCCGACCGACGTGCTCGACGTGCTCGTGCGCGCGGCGCAGGCGAACCAGCGCGCGATCGCGGCCGGCGAGCCGGTGATCCGCACCGCGGCCGGGCACATGTACTCGACGCGGCTCGGCTTCGGCGTGCCCGACGCGGCGGCCGCGGTCGCGCTCGCGGCGGGCCGCGCCGCGCGGTGGACGCCGGTCGAGGTCGCCGCGCCGCTCGACGTCGAGCGGCCGTACCTCGCGTACGGCATGAGCGCGCTGCACGCGACCGTCGCGGCCAACGGCACGGTCGTGTGGGCCGCGGCGGTGCTCGGGCTCGAGCTCGGGCGGTGCTCGATGGCGCGCGTCCGGTCGATCGCGCTCGAGTCGCCGTCGGGCACGGTCGTGTCCGTGTACGACCGGTCGTACCTGCACTCGGTGTTCTCGCTCACGGAGCACGCGCTGCCGACGCGCGCGTTCCATGGCGAGCGCGCCGCGGGCACGTGGGCCGTGCGCATCGACCACGAGTGCCAGCCGTCGATCCTCGCGACGGCCGCCGCGCGCATTGAGCTGCTTGTGGTGGAATAAAAACGTAAATACGCTGCTTGACGCTCGGGCGGTGCAGTCACGATGTCGCTCCGAATCACAGGTGCGACGCCGTATGCGCAGCTTTCCGATGAACAAAAAAAGGTCATGATACGGTTCTTTGCGCAAGACGACCGGGCCATACCGACGCTCCTCGAAATAGACGACGAGGTAAACGAGTATATACCCGACGGGATAGCCACGCCCCGGCGACGCGCGGAGATAACATCTAAGGTATTGGAGTATCGGGGCAAGACCGTTGGGGACGTGGCCGATGCACTTTATAGTACCGTCAAGGCCGCATTCCAGAATCCCGTGATCGGCCCACTGCTGCGCGCCGCGCGCGAAATGCCCTCGGTGCCACACACGACGCTGGCGCCCCCCGTGAACGAGCCCGGTGCGATGGCGTATGCACGGCTCACGCCGGACCAAAGGAATGCCATGATCCGACTGTTTGCGCATGACCATGTCAAGTTGGCAGCGATCCTCGGCGTGACCGAGGAAGTGGAAAGGGGCGTGATCCACCCCGCGCCGGCGCTGGAATTCGCGGTGATGCTGTCTCGCGCACTGTCCAAGAACGGCGGCGTGACCGTCGCGGCCGTTGCCAACGCGCTTTCCTCCATCAACCCGGGCGCGTTCCACGATCCCGTGGTTGGCCAGATGCTGAATAGCGCGCGCCGCGTTTCGCACGCGGCGCCGGCCGCCCCCGCAGCATCTGCGCATACACCGGCCACGGCCGCACCATCAAAGTATACGTGGAAGACGATGTACGATGTCCCGGGCGCAATGCAACTTTCCCTGAAAAGGTTCTTTGAAGGCGACATCGTGAATTGGCTATTGCTGTTTGACGCCGACGCACCTGTACGAGGGCAGACTGCCCAGAACACGCGGAGCGACATGGCGCGCGGTTTTGTCCAGTATCTCCGTAATCGTGCATATCTGCTGCCGAACTTGGCGCGCATTGTCGTGGGACGCGAGCCACGGGCCGTCGATGATCCCAATCTCGGCGAATTTTTCAAATTCTATCTGAACCAACCGATTGACGCCACTCGTTTCTTGCCATCGATCCTGCCAGTGGGCCCGTGGACGTCCATGTCTCAAATCCCCGGCTCGGTGCAGGTGGAACTGGTAAAATTTTTCGCCGACCGGGCTTATGGCGGGGTCGGCGACTGGTTGGCTATGTTCAACGTATACAACGATGTGCGAGCCCGTATCGCGCTGCCAGCTACCCCAATGGATTACGCGCGCGGCCTCGTGGATGTACTCGTCCGGCATAACTACCCCGTTGCCGAGTTTGTAGAGGCGGTCCTTGCGCGCACGCCGGCGGCGATCCGCCACCCCGTCCTCGGGGGGGTCTTCAAAACCAATGCAGGTCTGTGAGCGGCCACAATACACACTTTTGCATTTACTCGAATGGACATGGCCCGCGGGGTCGGCGTGGCGCACCGAGTGTACCCTTTAGCCACGTCACTGCTGGTGTAAATATCACAATGGACGCAATCATACCATGAGTTTCTGGAGTTGCACGGGGGCTCCGCCAAAGGCGCCACCGGCGGCTCGTCGAGAAACGCTTTTATCTGATAAGTGCGCGCTATGCGGACACGAGGGCGCTCGTGTATCTCGGTGCGAAACGCACGGACCCACAGGGGTTCGCGTGTGCAAACGGTGTATGCCGGCATGGCGCAAACTCGGCAAGTGTCCGACATGCAAGGCCGAAGAAAAAGCGCGTGCGAAATGCGCCAAAGAGGAATATAAAGAGGGGTTTCTCACGGGCGTGGCGGTGATGTGGCTTATATAATATCCGCAACATGGCTCATCTTGGCTTACAGGACGTACAGCCAGCCGCGCTCGATGCAGAGCGCGCGGCCCAACGAGCCAGTCGCAGTCGTCCATGCAGCGAATGGCACGTGCGACAAATGCAATAAAACGATTGCGCAGATACAATGTTCCTTAATCATGGTGGTGCTCGCGATCGCGCGCGTGCTGCTCGCGCTCGTGACCGCGGCGCTGCTGTTCCCGTGGGTCATGCGCCGCTGGATCCTGCGGCTGCTGCTGTTCGGCACGATCGTCTACGTCGGCCTGCCGATCCAGGCCGACCAGAGCGTGTTCTGGACCAGCGGGTACACGGTCATGGCGCAGCTCGAGTCGGCGTACACGACGGTCGCCGGCGCCGCCAACAAGATCGCCGGCTGCCTCGACCCGGCGCTCGAGATGTGGAACCGCGTCGCCGCCGTGCTCCAGGCGGTGCTGATGGTGCTCACCGACTGGGCGGGCTTCGAGGACGGGTTCCGCGGCGCCCGCACGCCGCTGACGCCGGTCGACTACTGCACGTTCTCGCACCGGATGCGCACCGCGATCGAGCGGTTCATCCTCCTGGTCGAGGTCCCGGTGTTCCTGTTCTTTGACGTCGTCGAGGGCCTCATCTCCGTGGTCAGCGACGTCCTCGACCTCGAGTTCTGGGAGGTGCTCGTGGGCATCTTCGTCGACGCGTTCGAGGAGCTCACGGGCCTCGACGTGTGCTTCTCGTCGTGGCAGGGCGGCATGTACTGCCTGTGCAGCCCGCCGTTCCGGCGCATCTGGGACAGCCCCGCCGACGTGCCCGACAACTTCCTCAAGGCGTGGACCAAGTGCATCTACCCGCCGTACGACGTGTCGCAGGACCCGATCCTCTACGGCCTGAACGTCGTGTTCGGGTTCACCGGCATCATCAACGGCTACAACGCGCTGTGCGGCGCGTACACGGCGCTCGGGAACAAGGTCCAGTCGATCTACAACATCGCCGAGGACGCGTACGGCTTCCTCGAGGACGCGATCGGCTCGCTCAACTACCTCAACTCGCTGCTGGACACGCTGTCGCTGCCCACCATCTCGTTCGATGACATCCTCGCCCCGCTCGGCCTGAAGCTCGACCAGGCCAGGGCCATCATGGAGACGATCACGCTCGCCGAGTGCCCGTCGTTCAGCACCATGGAGCCGCTCGCGGTCGCGCGCGCGCCGGCCGCCGCGCGCGAGAAGCCGGCGGTCGCGTCGCTGCGCGCGCTCGGCCGCAGCGCGGCCGCGGTCTTCCTCGAGCGGCTGCCCGGCGCGTGGGACCGCGCGCTCGCGCGCGCGGGCATGGACGCCGCCGAGCACCGCCTCTGGATGCGCGTGCTCGCGGTCGCGACCGAGGCGCTGCGCGCGCCCGCGCCCGTGCCCGCGCGCGTGCTCGCGGACCGCATGCGCGCGGCCGGCGTCGACTTCTCCGCGCTGCCCGCCGCGCCGTCGCCGCGGTGCGTGGCGCACCGCGCCGCGCTGGCCGGCCGCGCCGCGCCGCGCGCCGTCGCGCTCATCGACGACTCGTGGATCACGGCCGCGACCGGCGCGCTCGTGATCGCGTTCTCGACCGTCGTGCTCGCGATCCTGTTCCCGCCGTCGATCGCGTTCCTGATCGGTCTGACCGCGCTGTACGCGCTCAGCACCGTCGCGCTCGTGCTGTCCGGCGCCGCGTTCGGCATGGTCAGCGCGGTCGCGACCGGGCAGCTCGAGCGCGCGGTCGCGCTGCCGGCGATCATATACACGGCGCAGTACGTCGGCCGCGCGTACGCGACCGGCGGCCTGCTGTCGCTCGACGGCATCGCGTACATCAGCGGCCTGATGCCCGAGATCGAGCTCGACGTCGAGTACATGTTCCAGCTGCTGTCCGACCGGCCCGCGTGCACCGGGCTCGTGACGCCGTTCTGCCTGCCGGCGCCGGTGCGCGGCGAGGGCGCGATCGACCGCCTCGTCGGCGCGATCCAGTGCCACCAGGACCAGCCGTGCAACGACGTGTCCGACTGCGCCGGCCGCGCCAAGGCGTGCGTCGCCAACAAGTGCCTCTGCTGGATGTACATGCCCGTCGGCGTGCGCCTGCCGACGCTCACCATCGCGTACGCCGCGAGCCCCGCGTGCGAGGCGTACGGCTACACCAACGACGGCCTGCTGCCGCGCCAGACGGGCGGCCTGTCGTGGACCAACGTCGCCAACACGTTCGCCAACTTCCGCGCCGCCGTGCGCGACCTGCTGCGCGCGCTCGCGCACGCGTACTTTCCGTACGGCATCCTCGGCGTCGCGGTGTTCACGTTCGTGCCGTTCATCCGCGGCACGGCCAAGGCGCTCACGCGCTACGCCGTCGTGTTCTGCGCGACGCAGGCCGCGCTGACGTACGCCAACGACGCGCTCGGGCTCGTGTCGCCGCCGGACCACGGGCTGGCGTGCGCGGCGTACGCGCTGCCGTCGGTCGTGCTGTGGGCCGGGCTGCTCGTCGCGCTCGGCGCGCTCGCCGCCGCCGTGCTCGGCTCGGGCATCCTCGTCGCGGCGCTCGGCCTGCTGTGGGCGCTCGCGTGCCTCGCCGGGCGCGCCGCGACGTTTGCGCTGCGCCTCGGCCGGCCGTACGCGCAGTGGTGGCGCTCGAACCGCTAGTCGACGTCGAGTTCATTCGCGCGCGCCGTCAGCAGGCCCGCGACCGGCCGCGGCGGCTCGACGACCCAGCGCAGGTCGGCGCCGGCCGCGCCGCAGCGCGCAAACGGGTGCGCGGGCAGCACGTACTTGCGCACGCCGATTTTGAGCACCCACGCGCCGCGCATCAGGTCGACGGGGTGCACGCCGAGCTGCACGGCGTCGTCGTCGCCGACGCGGAACCCGACGAGCGCGATGCCCATGCTCGTCGCGCCGTGGACGTCCAGCCGCACCGGCTTCTCGCGCAGCGCGCGCGTGAACTGCGGCGTCCCGCGGCGCGTCGAGCGCACCCACGGCGCGCCGCGCGGCATGTCGTCGAGCGCGGCGTACGCGAGCGCCGCGCGCCGAAAGTCGAGCACCGCGGCGTGCACCGTGTCCCACGGCACGCGCGCGAGCAGCTCCTCGAGCGTCGGCGGCGCGGCGCGGCCGTACGGCGCGACGTGCTTCCACGGCGCGACGACCGGCACCAATAGAAGCGTCTGCACGAGCTGCTTGGCCGACAGCACCATCGGCACGTCGCCCGCGGTCGCGACGTGGTACATGCCGAGGTCGCGCAGCAGCTGCACCTCGATCTCCGCGTGCGGGTGCGGCGACGGCACGCGGCGCGTCAGGCGCGTGAGCACGCCGTCGATCCACGTCAGCGTCGTGCGCGTCACGTCGAACCGGCGCGGGCCGACGAAGCTGCGCCGCGCGACCTCCGTGTCGAGCTCGATCGTCAGCGCGATCTTCGGCCCGTCGACGCGCAGCACGGTCTCGGCGCCGAGCACCGTCTTGGTGTGCTCGGCGCGGCGGCCGTCGTGCGCGCACACGGCCTCGGTCGCGTACAGGATCGCCGCGGCCTCGTGCGGCAGCATCCCGTCCTGGCGCGCGGAAATCGAAAGTGTCATGCATTGTACGTCGGCTTCTTGCAGTGCCAGCGGACGCGGCGGTTCTCGTGCGCGAACGCGTACACCGCGCCGAACCCGCTGCCCTTGGTGTGCGCGCGCCCGTGCACCGGGCACACGACGCCCGTGCGCCCGCGCTTGGCGCCGAGCACGCGCACGTGCACGCCGCCGTCGTCCAGCGGCCGCGCGCACACGTCGAACCCCGCCGCGTCGACGATCGGCGCCACGTGCGCGCAGTACCACTCGGGCAGCGCGCCGCCGGCGTCCGCGCGGATCGCGTGTGACACGTGCTGCGGCGCGTGCGCCCACTTGGCGCCGAGGATCTCGAGGTACGTCTGCCCGACGACGTTCAGCGTGTCGTACCCGACGCGGCGCGCGCCCGGCGGCACGAGCGCCGGGATGCCGCGCAGGCGCTCGGCGGCGGGGTCCGGCCCCGCGGCGTGGCGCCACGGCACGGGGTAGAGCGGCCGCCCGCCGTCGGACGTGCGCTTGCCAAGGAAGCGAAAGTTGTTGCGGCGCGCGTAGACGCTCTTGTCGAGCACGATGCGCCGCTCGGACGCGCCGCCGGCGCCGACGTACGTGTAGCGGTACGTCGCGGCGGCGGCGGCGAGGCGCGACTCGAGCTCGCGGCCGAAGACGCGCGCCAGCCAGCTCGTCTCAAAGTAGAACGCGTCCGACAGCACGTGCATCGAGAACTTGGTGTCGCGGCGCGTCTCGAAGAAGACAAAGTCGGCGCGCGCCGCGGCCGCGCCCCACTCGGCGAGCAGCGCGACCGCGCCGTCGACGACGCGCCACACCTCGGCCTCGGCGAACGCGCGGTCGCGCATCTCGGGTGCGATCGCGTACTCGGCGTCGAGGTCGGCGTAGAACCGGCACGGGCCGTAGTCCGGCAGCGTGCCGTCGGCGTAGCGGTGCTCCTCGGCCCACGCGAGCAGGCCGCGCGGGTGCACCACGTAAAACTCGCGCTTGCCCGTGTCGCCGCGGTCCGGCAGCTCGTTGGACAGCAGCACGCCGCCGTGCGTCTGCACGTGCTCGATCGCCTGGACGAGCACGGGGAAGCACCGCGGCGGCGCCGCGTCCACGGGCGCGATCCACGCCCACAGCGTCGGCGGCGGCATGCCGCGGTACGCGAGCGCGTAGCCCGTCACCGCGCCCTCGGGCGCCCACTCGAGCGCGCCGAGCAGGTCGGCGACGCGCGCGCGGCCCTCGATCGCGCCGACGAGCACGTACGCGTCGTCGCCGGGGCCGTACGCGATCCGCACGGCGTTGTAGGGCGGCGTGAACTCGACGGCCGCGGCGGCGGGGTCGAACTGCATCGTGACCGCGCGGTGCCGCGCGATCCACGCGCGCACCTGCGCGCGCGTGCCGCCGCGTATTCCCGGCAAGCGCGTGCACGCGAGGGGATGCGCTACCTCCGCGTCGCCGACCTCCCGCAGTGGATGCGCGACGCCGGCGCCGTCGGCGACGCCGTGCTCGCCCATGCGCTCCTGCCCCCCGCGCATACGGCCGAGGGCAATTTGAATTTTTCGGGCGCCGGAGAAAATCCGCTGTTGCAACAGCCGGTCGCCATGGAGATCGAGTACGCCGACCCCGACGACGCGGCGGCCGCGCCGGGCGCCGCCGCGTGCCCCGTGTGCATGGAGCGCAGCCCGCGGCCGGACATCCGCGCGTTCGCGTGCGCCGCGGGCGCGCACCCCGAGCCCATGTGCGGCACGTGCACGCGCCGCCTGCTCGGCGCGCCCGAGCCCGTGTGCCCAATCTGCCGCGCACCGGCGCGGGGGTGGGTGCCGACGGGATAGATATCCATTGGTATTCCAATACACTATATCTGTTTATTCGGGCACTTCCACGTTCGCTGTATTTTCGGCATACATTTATGTGATATTATTAAAGTAAAATTTGAGAAGACCATCGGTGATAATTATAAAGCCAAACCCTGCGCACTCGATTATGAAAATCAGGAACATAATGTTAAAGCCATACTCCTCGTTGTGTACCACACGCGACGCCGTATTCGTCAAATGCGTGTGCATATCATGTCCACCTTCCTCTATCAACGACGCGTCCTTCCTGCAAATCATACACTTATACCCACGGCGCGCCCAGTTCGTGGCGCACTCGAAGCAGAGCACGTTTTGACACGTTCGGCCGCGCGGGCACGAAAATGCAGCCACACGCGTGTCTTCTCGGCACACAAGGCAGACCCCGGGCGCCGTTCCGGTGTTCATAATTAGTTCCCGTGGGCGCACTTTATCGATCAGTAAACGTGTTTTGTCAAAACTCAATCCGTTTCCTCCGTGCATTTTCAATGCACAACAAAAAATCCGAAGCGTTTGTATAAAACACTGTTGCAACAGTACACGCCCCGAAAAAAATATATATTTTTTGGAACTACTCTGAGAATCCACACCAACCACGGGGATGTCCAAGAATACCATGACCAAACTGGTCGCGCGCGCCAACTACATTGTGTCGCAGTACGGCCTGGCCGCCGAGGCGCGCGAGCGCATCGACGCCGAGTTTGACAAGTACGCAGAGTTCGCGCAGGCCGCGCCGGGCCAACCGGGGGTCGTGATCGTCGACATCCCCTTTGTTGCCCTCGGCAGCGCCGTTGGCATTGATAATATGCCCGTTGATGATGCCGTGGAGCTGGCAAGGGCGTATCTTGATTGTTCCGTGGGGAAACACGTGGATCAAGTCATGAACGCCCGGGCCTTTATGGACGCCGAGCGCAGGGTGGTCGTGATCGCACTCGCGCCAAGGTACATCACAATGGTGCCGACGGGGCTTGTTCGGACCAAGGAGTATAACACAAACACGCTGCCGCCGTTTGTCCTGCCCGCGCCCCGCAAGCGCGCGCGGCCGTGCAAGGCCGCCGGGCCGGCCGAACCGGCTGAGCCCGCCGAGCCCGCCGAGTGATCAATAGACTCAATTTGGATGCAGCAGCGCGCCCGCAAAGTACGCGCCCGGCGTGATCGCCACCTCGTTCTGCGTCGTCACGTACCCGACGCGCACCGACTCGCCGGCCTCGAGGTAGACCAGCGCGGTCGTCGTGGCCGCGCGCGTGGGCAGCGCGGTGATGTTGGCGAGGCCCGACGGGCCGAGGTCGCCGGACAGCGCGGGCGTCGACAGCAGCACGCCGGGGTCGCGCGTCAGGATGATGGCGACGTTGAAATCGCCGGTGAACGAGATCATCGGCGCGAAGACGACGAACTGGTACACGCCCGCCGCGCGCACGCGCGTCGCCGCGGGGTCGGACACGTCGAACACGGCCGCGTCGTGCGTGAACGCGGGCAGGAACGGCGCGGGCAGCGGCCCGTCGGCCGGCGTCCAGTAGCGCACGTAGCTCGGGTTCGGGTCGGTCGCGTTCATGCAGTAGAACGCGTCGCCGCAGTTGGGCAGCACCGGCCGCGTGAACGTCGCGAGCCCGCGCGCCGCCTGCGGCGGCGACACGAACGCGGCGAACCCGAGCGCCGCGCCGACGGCTAGCACCGCGCCCGCGGCGGTCAGTGCGGCCAGCCACGCGAGCACGGCGCCGGGCGTTTTCATGCGTTTTCCCGCGCGGCGGCGGCGCAGAAGTTTTTCACGCGCTGTTTATTGGGCACGGGTTGCGCCACAGGCCGGGGCGCGCCACCCACGCCGACGCGTCGAACGCCGGCACCAGCGTCGCGGCGACGGCCGCGTGCAGGAGCGCGTCGGCGCTGCGCATGGCGCTCGCGGCCGGCACCGCCGCCGTCGTGCCGAGCATGAACTCGTCGGCGATCTGGTGCCACGCGACCCGCACGCCGTCCTCGACGGTCGCGCGCCCGTGCATCCGGTGCACGACGAGCGCGGTGAGCGCCAGCCGCCCCGCCAGCTCGCGCTCGTACGCCAGCGCGCCGGGGCGCACGGGGCCGATCTCGACCGTGTACACGAACGCGAACCGCCGGAGCGCGGCCTCGCTGTTCTCGTCGTTCTGCGGCGCCCCGTCTGGCATGTCGCGTTTTTATTGCGCGTCACGCCGTGTCGGCGCACGCGTAAAAGTCAAAGGTCTCGGCGGGGATCGCCTGGTGCGCGGTGAACGTGCACTGACACGCCTCGGCGAGCTCCGCCGCGGCCGGCGCCCACGTCTCGTCGGTGCAGCACGTAATGTCCGCGGCGGGCTGCGCCAGGAACGCGCACTGGCAGCTGCCCGGCGCGTACGCCGTCGCGAGCGTCACGACGCGCGTGTCGCCCGCGGCCATGGCCTCGGCCTGCGCGGCCGCCTGGCACACGACGGCGCTGCCCAGCACGGACTGGCACGCGACGCCCGCCCACGCGGCCGCAGCGAGCAGCAGCAGCAGCAGCAGGACGCGCATTTGCACGCGCGCGCGCGGCGGAGATACTTTGGATCGGCATTTATTCGGCGGGCACGCGGTTCGAATCCGCGAGAAAGCAGAACACAGTGTCTAGGCCAATGTGATTTGTGCAGATCACGCACTTCGGCACGGCGTCGGCCATGTTCGGTGCACTTGATGCAAAACAATTGGTGCACCGTTCGAGCACCGGAACGTCGTGACCACGCATTCCTCGTGGCAAAGATTGCAATAATCCTGTTCTGCCCGTCGTTCAGAAAAAAAGAATGCCGGCGAGCGGTGGGTGCACTGTTGCAACAGTGCATGTGTCGTTTTTTGGATCGGTGTTTATTTGGCAAAGAGCCTTGGCCAAAACCAAATGATTACAATGGTCATCGTGGTACCGTATAAAAGGCCGAATGCAAGGGCCATAACAAACTCCAATAGAGTACCACCGCGTGGGTAGTAGCGCAAGATCACGCGTTCTTTGCCGACGGATGTGCAGCAAATCAAGCACGACGGCTTGATGCAGATCCACGTGTTGAGGCACTCGGCACAGAGTTTATTGGTGCACGCGCGCCGCGGACACTGGAACACCACGACCGTGTGCGTTTCGTGGCAAACGTGGCACACATCCTGTTCCAGCGTCCCCGCCATTCTGAAAAAAAGAATGCCGGCGGGCGGTGGGCGTGCACTGTTGCAACAGTGCGCGGTCATAGGAATTTATACGCGAGCGCGGCGGCGATGAGCAGCACGAGCGGCCACAGCGGGCCCGCGGCGATCGCCGCGCAGAACACGGCGGTGGCCGCGATCCAGCCGAGGAGCGCAGCGACGGGACCCCCGCGTAGAAGAACGCGCTCCGGCGTCGAGCGCCGGTGCGAGCAGGATGCCCGCGGCCCAGTGCATATGTGCCGAATAAACGATTCATTCGCGCGTTAACGGTGCTTGTACACTGCCATGACACTGCTAAAGTGTGCAAGCACTGGTTAAAAAAGGTCCGGTGCGACGCGCATGAAGCCGCGGCACGAGGCGGTCGCGGTCGACGAGAACGCGACCTGGATGTTGAACGCGTTGGCGACCGCGGGGTTGAACGCGACCGGCGACGGCTGCGTGAACACCGAGATCGCGGAGCCGCGCACGATGGTCCCGGACACGAGCGCGGTGCCCGCCGACGGCACCCACACGGTCACCTCAATGTGCATCGGCGTCGACGCGACGTTGGCGAGCGCGGGCGACGTCACGAGCGTCGTGCCGCCGAGCACGACGCGGTACGTCGACGTGCCCGCGCCGCTCACGTGCGAGCACGCGAGCACCGCGCGGACGCCCGAGTTGGCGACGAGCGTGTTCGCGGGGATCGTCAGGCTGCCCGTGCCCGCGCCGTACAGCGTCGTGAACGCCGCGCCCGACGCGGACGCGAGCGCCGTGGCGTAGTACTTTGCGAGCGCCGCGCCGTTGACGCCGTACGCGAGGTTGCCCGCGCCGTCGCCGACGAGCACGTCGCCGCTCGCGCCGTTGGTGGGCGGCCAGCACAGTTGGGTGTTCTGCGCCAAGCCGATCGCGGCGCAGGTCGTCGTCGAGAACGTGCCCGCGGCGTTGTTGTACGC
>Ga0075156_10000404_pt1 | contig 22116 bp, 15 predicted proteins | sample JI81AbrownDNA_FD_70966 | JGI IMG/M metagenome (GOLD analysis project Ga0075156, IMG submission 70966) | Wastewater effluent complex algal communities from Wisconsin, to seasonally profile nutrient transformation and Carbon sequestration -... | ecosystem: Engineered > WWTP > Effluent > Algae...
GTCGGCTGGTGGCCGATGATCAGCACCGGCTCGGAGCCTTCGGGCCAGCGCGCCGCCTTCATCAGCGCCTCGGGGCTCGCCTCGGGCGCTAGCGCCTCGAGCGTCTTGTAGCTGCGGTCCAGCGCCTTGGCCGTCTGCTGGCAACGCCGCGCGGGGCTGACGATCACGCGCGTCGAATGCGCCAGGCGGTGGTTGAGCCACTCGGCCATGCGCTTGGCCTGCCGTTCGCCCTTGGTCGTGAGGGCCCGTTCGAGGTCGGGCAGGCCCTCGCGTTCGAGCACCGCTTCGGCGTGGCGCCAGAGGATCAGGTCCACCCTCAGCCCCCGAAGCGCCGCAGCAGCGCCTGCTGCGCACTGGGCCCGTCGCTGCCGTCGCGCTCGTAGCGGCCATCGGGCAGCAGCCGCCAGGCATCCTGATGGTCGTGCAGGTAGGGCACCAGGCATTCGTCGATGACACGCTGGCGCAGCGCCGGGTCGCGCAAGGGCCAGGCCACCTCGATGCGGCGGAACATGTTGCGCCCCATCCAGTCGGCACTGGAAAGATACAGTGCCTCGTCGGCCTCCGCCTCGCCCCAGCGGAAATAGAACACCCGGCTGTGCTCGAGGAAACGGCCGACCACCGAGCGCACGCGGATGCGCTCGGTCACGCCGGGCACCCCGGGCGGCAGCATGCAGGCGCCGCGCACGATGAGGTCGATCGAGGCGCCGGCCTGCGCGCAGCGCATGAGCTTCTCGATCAGCGCCGTGTCGGTCAGCGCATTGACCTTGACGACGATGCGCGCCGGGCGGCCGGCGCGCGCCGACTCCGCCACACGGTCGATCAGCTGGCCCATGCGCCGGTGCAGCGTGAAGGGCGCCTGCAGCAGCGTGCGCAGCGGGCGCATCTTGCCCAGGCTGGCGAGCTGCTGGAACACGGCGTCGGCATCCGCGGTCAGCTCGGCGTCGGCCGTGAGGTAGCCGACATCGGTGTACAGGCGCGCGGTCTTCGGGTTGTAGTTGCCGGTCGACAGGTGTGCGTAACGGCGCATCGCACCACCCTCGCGGCGCGTCACGAGCAGCAGCTTGGCGTGCGTCTTCAGGCCGACGATGCCGTAGACCACCTGCGCGCCCACCGCCTCCAGGCGGTCGGCCCAGTTGATGTTGGCCTCTTCGTCGAAGCGCGCCTTCAGCTCGACGACCACCATCACCTCCTTGCCGCGGCGCGCCGCCTCGATCAGCGCCTCCATCAGCGGCGACTCGCTGCCGGTGCGGTAGATGGTCTGCTTGATCGCCAGCACCTCCGGGTCGGCGACCGCCTCGCGCAGGAACTGCACCACCGGCTCGAAGGATTCGAAGGGATGGTGCAGCAGCACGTCACCCTGGCGCAGCCGCTCGAAGATCGATCGATCGCGCGGCAGCCGCCCGACCGGCCAGGCCGGTTCGTGCGGCGCGAAGCGCAGCGCCGGCGCAGGCCCGGCGTCGCTGGCCTGGTCGATCAGCTGGTTCAGGCGCACGAGGTTGACCGGGCCGTTGACCTTGTACAGCGCCGGCTCGGGCAGGCCGAACTGCTGCAGCAGGAACTCCGACAGCTCGTCGGGGCAGGAGTTCACCACCTCGAGCCGGATCGCCTGGCCGAAGTGGCGCGTGGTCAATCCGGTGCGCAGCGCCTGGCGCAGGTTCTGCACGTCGTCTTCGTCGACCTCGAGGTCGGAGTCGCGTGTGACGCGGAACTGCGAGAAGGCCTCGACCTCGCGGCCGGGGAACAGCTCGCCCAGGTGCGCGCGGATCACGCTGGTCAGCAGCACGAAGGCCTGCTGCCCCGGCGCCAGTTCGTCGGGCAGTCGGATCACCCGCGGCAGCACGCGCGGCACCTTGACGATGGCGATGCCGTTGGCGCGCCCGAAGGCATCACGCCCGCCCAGGCGCGCGATGAAGTTCAGCGACTTGTTGGCCACCTGCGGGAAGGGGTGCGACGGGTCCAGCCCCACCGGCACGAGCAGCGGCCGCACCTGGCCCTGGAAGAAGCGGTCGACCCAGGCGCGCTGCGCGGCGTTGCGGTCGGCGTGGTTGAGGATGACGATGCCCTGCTCGCGCAGCAGCGGCATCAGCTCGTCGTTGAAGACGGCGTACTGGTCGTCGATGATGCGGTGCGCCTCGGCCGCCACCGTCTGCAGGTCGCGCTGCGAGGCGCCCAGTTGCCCGGAGCGCGCCGCCTCCAGGAAGTCGGCGAAACGCACCTCGAAGAACTCGTCCATGTTCGACGAGACGATGCACACGTAGCGCAGCCGCTCGAGCAGCGGCACGTCGGTGCGGCTGGCCTGCGCGAGCACGCGGCGGTTGAACGCGAGCATGGCGCGCTCGCGGTTGAGCAGCGGCGGCAGCGGCGGCGAGTCCGCGGCCGGCAGCGCGCAGTCGGGATCGTCGTGCGGCAAGGGAGCCCGATCGTTCATCCGGGCAGTTTATGAACGAAATGCGACAGCCGCGTGACAGCGCTCAGCGCGATTCCGTTCTCTTGCGTGCTCCGAGTCACGCCCCGGAGGGGGCCGTGACGATCTGGCCGCGTACCGGACGCGGGCTTTCAGCCGGTGCCGGCTCGCGACAACGCCGTGCGGCAGGACTGTGCGCCGAGCCCCGGCACGTTGGCCAACCGCAAGAAGTAGGAGCCACGATCGAGCCGGCTGGCCCGGCAGGCAGCGTCGAATCGAAGCCTGGGCGACGGCTCCATCGCCGCCTCGATCGCGTAGACCCAAGACACGTAGGGGCTGATGCGCTGGTACGCCCTGAGCGTCTTCAGCGTCTCGCGGCGAAAGTCCTCCGTGCCGGTGTGCTGGTGGAGCAGATAGCCTGCCAGCGCCCATTGATAGAGCACGGGCACCGGTCTGCGCTCCATGTTCGTGCCGCCCCTGCCCGTCTCGGCGAACGAGATCCGGGCGGCGACGAAATGGCGCAGCGCGCCTGCGCGATCACCCTCGAGGGCGAGCAGGATCGCTTTGCCGAGCACACCTTCGAAGTCGCCGTCGAGCCCGCCGCTGCGCACGCGCGCGAGCACCTCGTCCTGGCCCTTCGTGGCGGCCCAGGCCGTCCACACGTAGGCAGGCAGCATGAAGCGCTGGCGCTCGAAGTTGTCGTCGTCCTTGAGGGCGGCAAGAACCCGGCGATGGGCCTCGCCCTTGTCGATGCCACCCAGCGCAGCACGCATGAGCAGCGCCGAGGCGATCCATCGGCGCTCGGCGGAGTCGCCCTGCGGGCCACGGCGCCCGAGCAACTCGACATCGTTCTCGGTGGGGCGTCGATCGAGCACCGCCATCAGGTGCGGGTAGAACCTCGACACCTCGGAGAAATCGACCGCCGCGCGACCGAGATCCTTGGATTCCAGCCACGCGCTCGCTGCGGCCGCTTCGAGACCCTCCAGCCGATGGCCCACCGCCACGGCCGTCCAGATCGCGGGCTGCCTGGCTGCGGCCAGGCGCGGCTCGAGCAGCGACCAGGCCTCCTGCGGCCGATCCTGCAGGAACAGCAGTCCGGCAAGATCCCGCGCCGCCGTGTCGGAGCGATATCGCCTCGACAAGGCCTGTGCAGCTTCGGTGGCCTGGGGCCACTTGCCGTCGATCAGCGCGATCCGCACGGCGGCCTGCATCTCCGACTCGCTGCCGGTGCCGAAGGCGGCCGTGCGGCCGTAGAACTCGCGGGCCGCCAGCAACTCGCCGATGTAGTACATCGCGCCGGCGGCCGCCCCCCAGCGGTGGGACTCTCCGACGCGATTGTCGGTGCGTTGGCTGTCGGGATGGGCGCGCAGCAGCTTGACGGCCTCCTGGACCGACCCACCTTGCTTGAGCCGCCCCAGGGCCACGTTCAGCCGTGCCGTGATGTAGCCGGGATCGACGCGCAGTCGGGCCTCGTTCTCGGCCAGCGACTGGGCTTCCAGCGGATCGACGGTCTCGCGCTTGAACAATGGCCGGGTGACCGGCGCGGCAGCCACAGTCAGGACTGGCGCCTGCAAGGGCGCCGGCGATGCAACGGGCGCCCGGCGCTGTGTCAGCAGCGACATATGCGCGTAGCGGACCTGATCGGCATTCGGCTCGAGGAAGAACGCCGCCTCGCCGGGAATCCGTCGCTCGGCTTGCGGCCCGGGTTCGTATCGATCAAAACGAAGTACGGACACGAGCCGGTAGTCGTCGTTGGCGCGGGCCCGGATCTGCGCATCGTTGGCAATCGCCAGGTTGCGCAGCGCACCGGGTTCAGACAGCACGTGCCGCCGTGCCCAGTCGTCCTGCCGCTGCATGTCCACCGTGGAAGCCAGAACGAGATCCGCGGTCGCCCGGCCGCGCTGGAGCGCCGCCTCGAAGCTGCCTTGCATGACGTCGACGCTGGCCACGTCCACCGCCAGCCTGCGCAGCCACGGATGCGCCGCGACATCGGCCGGCATGGCCGCCAGCTGCCGCTGAGCCTCGTCGGGTCGCCCCTGCGTCTGCAACAGTCGCCGGAGGTCGCGAACGTGCAGGCCCAGACGCCACTCCTGGAACAGCAGCAGTTCGAGACGCGACGCCGGGCGAGCCGTCGAGGCCGGCCGTGGTCGGTCCGGATCCAGGCAGCCCGGGCGCACCATCACCCCCGGCGTGACACGCTCGAAGCCGCAGGCGTCCAACGGCGCGAATCCGTCGTCGTACAGGGCCCTGGCCCGCACGGCCTCCTGGACGAGCGCCGGGAGATCCACGTTGATGGCGTCGACCTCGCGAAGCACCGCCTCTCGCGTCGATCGCGAAGGCGAGCGTGACTGCAGCGGCGCCCTCAGCAAGCGGCTCACTCGCGCCAGCACCGGATCGTCGGGCTGAGCCGCGGCGCCCAGCGCGGTGCCGGGATCGATGCCCAGTTGCCGCCAAGACAGTTCGCGCAGAGCACGGGATACCGGACCGTTGCCTCCGTCGAGCCCGGCCAGCGCATGCGCCCGTGCCAGCCATGCCAGCCGCGCCGGCGAAGACTGGGAAGCCATGCCGATGCCGCTGGCATCGTGATCGGGCAGCAGCGTGCCGACGATCAGTGCCTGGCAGGCGAGCTGACGCGCCGACGCGGCTGCGGGCGGCTCGTCGAGCTGCCACGCGATCGGCTCACAGCCCGCGTCCTCGCCCGGGGTGCGCCGCCGCACCGGCAGTCCGACTTCGACCAACATGCCGGCAAGCTGTTCGCCCATGGCCGCGAGCGCAGCGCGGGCATCGGCGGGCATCGCGAGCGTGCGATGCGCCGTCCTGCTCGACGTCGCTCGCTGCACCGACAAGGTCAGGAATGCCGTGTCGACGCCGTCATGGCCGGCGTACAGCACGATGCCTGACGAGCCCGCAGGCACCAGGCCGGCCAGCGTCTGCGGATCCAGGCGCCGAACGAACGGTCCATGCACATCGACCAGATCCGTCTGGGCCGTCGCAGGGATGCCATGCCGCAGCAGGCTCGCATCGAGCTCGGCACCGAGCAGCGCGCGAAAGACCGGTCCGAACCCGAAGGCCTGCGTCTGCACCGGCAGCACGACGTGCGGCGGACGCGGTGCGCCCGGGGCCAGCCGCAACTTCGGCGATCGCACACGCTCCTGGGGTGTCGACGACGTCAGGGCCAGCGCCGACTGGAAGTAGTCGGGCTGGGGCCAGCTCGCCGTGGCCGCTTCGTGCGGCATCGGTGGCGGCTTGCGCTGGAGCATCTCCAGGAACCGCTGGCTCTCGGCATTCGGCGTGCCAGATGCCGGGGCTGCCGCGGGCTGCTGCGCGACGACCGCGACGCTGAACAGCACCGCGGCCAGCGCCACGCCACACCGACCGATCCATGCGCACGCACGCACCCACTCTTCCATCGGACCTCTCCCTGATGCGTCCCGGCCCCTGCAGGGGCTCGCCGCTGATGCTTCTTGCTGGATGCCTGGCCGTCGACGGGCTCAGTGCGCCTGATCCCAGTTCGGCCCCACCCCCACTTCGGCGAGCAGCGGCACCTTGAACTGCGCCACCGCCGCCATCACGCGCGGCACGGCTTCGCGGGCCCAGGCGATCTCGGCCTCGGGCACCTCGAACACGAGTTCGTCGTGCACCTGCATGATCATCTTGGTGGCACGCCGCTCGTGGTCGATGAGGTCCTGCACCGCCACCATGGCCAGCTTGATCAGGTCGGCCGCCGTGCCCTGCATCGGCGCGTTGATCGCCTGCCGTTCGGCGCCGCTCTTGCGCGGGCCGTTGCCGCCGTTGATCTCCGGCAGGTAGATGCGCCGGCCGAAGATCGTCTCGACATAACCCTTCGCCTTGGCCGAGGCCTTGGTCTCGTCCATGTAGCGCTTCACGCCGGCAAAGCGCTGGAAGTAGCGTTCGATGTAGGTGGTCGCCGCGCTGCGCTCGATGCCCAGACTCTGCGCCAGCCCGAAGGCGCCCATGCCGTAGATGAGGCCGAAGTTGATCGTCTTCGCGTAGCGGCGCTGCTCGCTGGTCACCGCCGCCGGCTCGATGCCGAACACCTCGCTGGCGGTGGCACGGTGCACGTCCATGCCTTCGGCGAAGGCCTTGAGCAGGCCCGGGTCCTCGCTGATGTGCGCCATGATTCGCAGCTCGATCTGCGAGTAGTCAGCGCTGAGGATCGAACAGCCCGGCGGCGCGATGAAGGCCTCGCGCACGCGCCGGCCTTCGGGCGTGCGGATCGGGATGTTCTGCAGGTTGGGGTCGTTGCTGGCCAGCCGCCCCGTCACCGCCACCGCCTGCGCGTAGTTGGTGTGCACGCGGCCGGTGCTGGCGTTGACCATCAGCGGCAGCTTGTCGGTGTAGGTGCCCTTGAGCTTGGCGAGGCTGCGGTGCTCGAGCAGCTTGGCCGGCAGCGGGTAGTCGGCGGCCAGTTCGGCCAGCACCTCTTCGTCGGTGGACGGCGCGCCGCTGGCGGTCTTCTTCTTCACCGGCAGGCCGAGCTTGCCGAACAGGATCTCGCCGATCTGCTTGGGGCTGCCCAGGTTGAAGGGCTGGCCGGCGAGTTCGTGCGCCTCGCGTTCCAGCGCCATCATGCGTTCGGCCAGCTCCTGGCTCTGCCGGGCGAGCACGGCCGAGTCGATCAGCACGCCGTTGCGCTCGATGCGGCCGAGCACCACCACGCTGGGCATCTCGATCTTCTCGTAGACGAACAGCGGCCCGGCCTGCTCGCGCAGCTGCGGCCACAGCACCTCGTGCACGTGCAGCGTCATGTCGCTGTCTTCGCAGGAGTACTCGGCGGCGCGCTGCACCTCGACCTGCGCGAACGGGATCTGGTGGACGCCCTTGCCGCACACGTCTTCGTAGCTCAGGCCGCTGCGCCCGAGGTGGCGCGAGGCCAGGCTCTCCAGGCCGTGCGGCTTGTGCACCTCGAACACGTAGCTCTCCAGCATGGTGTCGTGCGCGTAGCCTCGCACCACGATGCCGGCATTGGCGAACACATGCGTGTCGTACTTGATGTTCTGGCCGAGCTTGAGCGCCTTCTCGTCCTCGAGCCAGGGCTTCAGCGCGGCCAGCACCTCGGCGATCGGCAACTGATCCGGCGCGTCGGCATAGCTGTGCGCGAGCGGGATGTAGGCCGCCTCGCCGACCGTCACCGACAGCGAGATGCCGACGATGCGCGCCGTCATGCCGTCGAGCGAATCGGTCTCGGTGTCGATCGCGGTCAGCGGCGATTGCCGGATGCGTTCCAGCCAGCGTTGCAGCGCCTCGTGCGTCAGCACCGTCTCGTAGTGTTTGTCGACGTTGGCGGCAGGCGCCGGCGCGGCGGCCGGCGGGTCGTCACCTTCGCCACCGAGGGCAGCCATGGCCGGCGCGCCCATCGACGCTTCTAGATCCTTCTTCCAGGTCTTGAAGCCGAAGCGGCCGTAGAAGTCGATCAGGCCCTCGCGGTTCACCGGCTGCAGCGCCAGCGCATCGAGCGAGGGGAAGCCCGGTACCTGGTCGCCCAGGTCGCAGTCGGTCACCACCGTGACCAGCCGTTTCCCGGTCGGCAGCCAGTCGAGCGCCTTGCGCAGGTTCTCGCCGGCCACACCCTTGATCGACGCGGCGGCGGCGATAACGCCGTCGAGCGAGCCGTGTTCGACGATCCACTTGGCGGCCGTCTTCGGGCCGACCTTCTCGACGCCGGGCACGTTGTCGACGGTGTCGCCCATCAGCGTCAGGTAGTCGACGATGCGCTGCGGCGGCACGCCGAACTTGGCCAGCACGCCGGGCACGTCGAGCCGCTCGTTGCTCATCGTGTTGATCAGCGTGACGTGCTCGTTGACCAGTTGCGCCAGGTCTTTGTCGCCGGTGGAGATGATCACCTCGTGGCCGCTGGCCGCGGCCAGGCGCGCCAGCGTGCCGATGGCGTCGTCGGCCTCGATGCCCGGCGGCACCAGCACCGGCCAGCCGAGCAGCTTCACCACCTCGTGGATCGGCTCGATCTGCCTGACCAGGTCTTCGGGCATCGGCGCGCGCTGCGCCTTGTACTCGGGGTACCACTCGTTGCGGAAGGTGTCGCCCTTGGCATCGAACACGCAGGCCGCGTGCTCGGGTTGCACATCCTGCAGCGCGCGCTTGAGCATGGCCACCATGCCGTGGATGGCGCCGGTCGGGAAGCCGTCGGGGCTGCGCAGGTCGGGCAGCGCGTGGTAGGCGCGGTACAGGTAGCTCGAGCCGTCCACCAGCAGCAGGGTCTTCGTCGTCATGGCGGGATTGTGTCGCAAGCCCGGCGCCTAGAATGAGGCCATGAACACCCCGCTCGCCCTCGCCGCCGCCTGGTTGCTGGCCCTGGCCGGCCCGGCCTTTGCCCAGGAAGCCAAGGCGCCGGGCACCGCCGAACCGAAGGTCGAGCGGCTGGTGCACGAAGACGAAGGCAGCCGCATCGAGGAGCTGCGCGTGCGCGGCACCACGCAACGCATCGTCGTCACGCCCAAAGTCGGCACGAAGCAGAGTTACGAGATCCTGCTCGGCGACGGCTCCCGCGACCTCTCCGAGGGCGTCAACACCACACGCGGCGCGGCGGGCAAGCGGGTCTGGCACGTGCTGAGCTTCTGACGCGGCGATGGCGGTCTACACCGAGGTCTCGTTCGACGAGGCGGCCGCGCTGATCGCACGCCTGTCCATCGGCGAGCTGAAGGCGCTGCAGCCGATCTCCAGCGGCATCGAGAACACCAATTACTTCGCCGACACGGCCCATGGGCGCTACGTGCTCACGCTGTTCGAGCGGCTCACGCACGAGCAGCTGCCCTTCTACCTGCAGCTGATGAAGCACCTGGCCGAACACGGCATCCCGGTGCCGCGGCCGTACGGCGATGCGCGCGGCGAGATCCTGCACACGCTCAAGGGCAAGCCGGCTGCGGTGGTCGACCGGCTGCGCGGGCGGCACCACCTGGCACCGGACGCGCTGCACTGCGCGATGGTCGGCGACATGCTCGCGCGCATGCACCTGGCGGCACACGACTTCCCGATGGTGCAACCCAACCTGCGCGGCCTGGCCTGGTGGGCCGAGACCGCTCCGGTGGTGCGCCCCTTCGTCACACCGGAGCAGGCCGAGCTGCTCGACACCGAGCTCGCCTTTCAGCGGCAGCTCGCCGATTCCGCCGCGCACCGCGGCTTGCCCGCGGCGGCGATCCATGCCGACCTGTTCCGCGACAACGTGATGTTCGACGCGGGCGACGACGGCCGCGACCAGCTCACCGGCTTCTTCGACTTCTACTTCGCCGGCGTCGACAAGCTGGTCTTCGACATCGGCGTGTGCCTGAACGACTGGTGCATCGACCTGGCCAGCGGCCGCCTCGACGAGCAGCGTGCGCAGGCCTTCGTGGCCGCCTACGATGCCGTGCGCCCGCTGGCCAGCGCCGAGCTCCGCCTGCTGCCGGCCATGATGCGCGCCGCGGCACTGCGCTTCTGGATCTCGCGGCTGTGGGACTTCTTCCTGCCACGCGACGCCCACTTGCTGACCCCCCACGACCCCGGCCACTTCGAGCGCGTGCTGCGTGCGCGTGTCGAGACGCCCTGGCACTTCACCCGCGCATGAGAGCGCCCGCTACCCCATGAGACTGCAGTACGTCAGCGCCGCCACCGGGGCCACCTGGGTCCGGCGCGGTTTCCAGGCCTTCGCCCGGCAGCCGCTGGCCTTCAGCGGCCTTTTCGCGGCCTTCCTGTTCTTCGTCTTCGTGCTGACGCTGGTATCGGTGATCGGGCCCCTGCTGTTGCTGGCGCTGCTGCCGCTGGGCTCGCTGGGCTTCATGATCGCGACGAAACAATCGCTGGGCGGCCAGCTGCCGCTGCCGCGGGTCTTCTTCGAACCGCTGCGCCATGGCGCGCAGCGCAGCCGCGACATGCTGATGCTCGGCGTGGCCTACGCCGTCGCCAGCGTGGCCATCATTGCGCTGAGCGAATGGGCCGACGGCGGCGCGCTGGAGGCACTGATGGATGTGGTGGCCGACGGCAAGGCCACACCCGAGGAGGTGGCACAGCGGCTGGCCGACGGCCAGTTGCAGCTCGGGGTGGCGATGCGCCTGGGCCTGGCGGGGCTGCTCTCGGTGCCCTTCTGGCATGCGCCGGCACTGGTGCACTGGGGCGCCCAGGGCGTGGCGCAGTCGCTCTTCTCCAGCACGGTGGCGATGTGGCGCAACAAGGGCGCCTTTGTGGTCTTCTCGCTGGCCTGGCTGGGCGTGGTGCTCTCGCTCGGCGTGGCGGCCAACCTGATCGCCGCGTTGCTCGGCCAGGCCCAGCTCGTCACGCTGCTGGCCATGCCGGCCTCGCTGCTGCTGTCCACGGTGTTCTACACCTCGCTGTACTTCACGTTTGCCGACTGCTTCGTCGACGGTGACGAAGCCTCGTCCTCGACTCCCCCCACCGACGCGGCACCGCAGCCGCCCGAAAGCACACCATGAGTTCCACCCCCCGCGTTGCCCTCGTCACCGGTGCCGGCAGCGGCATCGGCCGCGCCTGTGCGCTGGCCCTTCTGGAGGCCGGCTACCACGTCGTGCTGGCCGGCCGCCGCGCCGACGCATTGCAGCAGACCGTCGCGGCCGCACCCCGCGGTGCCGAGCGGCTGCTCGCCGTGCCCACCGACGTGGGCGATCCGGCCTCGGTGAAGGCACTCTTCGCGACGACGCGCGATCGTTTCGGCCGCCTCGACGTGCTGTTCAACAACGCCGGCACGGGCGCTCCGCCGATCCCGATGGAAGACCTCAGCTTCGAGCAGTGGAAGACCGTGCTCGACGTGAACCTGACCGGCCCCTTCCTGTGCACGCAGGAGGCGATTCGCCTGATGAAGAGCCAGACGCCGCAGGGCGGGCGCATCATCAACAACGGCTCGATCTCGGCCTATGCGCCGCGGCCCTTCTCGGCGCCCTACACGGCCACCAAGCACGCCATCAGCGGCCTGACGCGCAGCACCGCGCTCGACGGACGGCGGCACAACATCGCCTGCGGCCAGATCGACATCGGCAATGCCGCGACCGACATGACCGAGCGCATGGCGAACGGCGTGATCCAGGCCAATGGCGAGACCAAGGTCGAGCCGCGCATGAACGTCAAGCACGTCGCCGACGCAGTGGTGCACATGGCCGGCCTGCCGCTGGATGCCAACGTGCTGTTCATGACGGTGATGGCGACCAACATGCCCTTCGTCGGGCGCGGCTGAACCGCGCGACTCAGGGACTCAGGGACTCAGGGACTCAGTGCATCTTGTCGCGCGGCGGGCGCTTGAACTCGTCGGGCGTGTAGACGTTGCCATCCCACTGGCCCTGGCTGGCGCGGCGAATCGTTTCGTCGGCGAGCTGCCGGGCCTGCCGCCGCGAGCGCGGCCAGCGCCACACCGTGATGGCCGCCGCACGAAGCCGCAGCCAGGCGCGGATCGCGGCCGCGTCGAAGCGCTGACGCCGCTGCGCACCCAGTGCCAGGCGCAGCAGCATCACGAGGCACGCCGCCAGCACGATGGCGGCGAAGCCCTTCTCGATCACGACGGCTCTCCCATGCCGTGATTCTGGCGCCACTTCGGCCGTGGCGCCATGAACCACCGCACGGGAAGGCCACTCAGCTGCCGATGCGCCCGCCGTCGTTCTTGGTGATGACGATCGTCGCCGAACGCGGCCGCGCCGTCGCCCCGCCCGCGCCGTAGCCGGTATTGCCCGGCCAGTGGCTCGTGAACTTCGTCGGATCGGCGATGTTGGCCTGCGCCGTGGTCTCGCCCGGGTGCTGGATGTTGACGAACATCGCCTTGCCGTCCGGCGTCTCGCACAGCCCGGTGATCTCGCAGCCCACCGGGCCGACCAGGAAGCGCTTGAGCGTCGCCGCGGTCGGCGTCTTGCCGACGTAGGTGTCCACCGCGAGCGGGCCGCCGGCGGTGCGGCTGTAGCTCAGCGTCTTCTTCGCGCCGTCGCCCACCTGGCCCGGCACGGCGGCCAGCATCATGCAGTTGGTCACGTCGGTGTAGGCGCCGTCGTCGGTCTGGATCCAACAGATGCCGGTCGACGGGCTGAACACCAGCCCGTCGGGGCTGGAGAAATCCTGGTCCGCGGTCAGGCTCGACAGGTTGATAGCGCCGGGCGCGCCCGACTCGGAGGCGAACAGGTAGACGTCCCAGGTGAAGCCGGTGCCAGTGCCTTCCTTGAGGCGCAGGATGTGGCCATTCGGGTTGCCCTGCTGCGAGGTCGCAGTGCCCTTGATGTCGGTGTAGACGCGCGGGTTGGCGCTGTCGGGTGCCAGTTGCGTCGTGCCGGTCGGCTCGACGCGGCGGTTGCTGTTGTTGGTCAGCGTGAAGTAGACCTCGCCCGTGCCCGGATGCACGCCGCACCACTCGGGCCGGTCCATCTTGGTGGCACCGACGGCATCGCCGGCGATGCGGCTGTTCACGATCACGTCGGCCTGGTCGGCGAAGGGGTAGGTCGCGTAGCCAGCCACCGCCGGCGTCGTGATCGACAGCTCGAGCCATTCGCCCGTGCCGTCGGCGTTGAACTTCGCCGCGTACAGCTTGCCGCTGTCGAGGTACTTGTCGCCGGTGGCCATCCGGTCGGCCGGGTTCGCATCGGCAGCGTCCCACAGGGCCGTGGAGACGAACCTGTAGATGTATTCGTTGCGGGCGTCGTCGCCCTGGTAGCAGACGACCGGCTGGCCGGCGACAGGCTTCGCGAACGCCGCGCTCTCGTGCGCGAAGCGGCCCAGCGCGCTGCGCTTCTTCGCCGGCTTGGTCTTGTCGTAGGCGTCGAGCTCGACCACGTAGCCCATGCCGTTCATCTCGTTGCGGTAGTCGTCGCTGCCGTCGGTCGAGACACCGGTCTTCGCGTTGGTCCAGCGTGCGTAGATGTCGCCGGCACCGGCGCTCTCCCAGCCGTGGCGCGAGGCGACGCCTTCGGCGCGGCCGTAGCGGTTCAGCGCGGTGACGCTCTTGTCGTTGCCGCGCGCGGCGTTGTCGCCCACCGGACGCGTGAAGTAGCCGGCCCAGTTCTCTTCACCGGTGACGAAGCTGCCCCACGGCGTCTTGCCGGTGCCGCAGTTGTTCAGCGTGCCGCGGGTCATCGTGCCGGTGGTCGAGTGCTTCGTCACCAGCAGCGCGTTGCCACGTGCCGGGCCGGCGATCTCGACGTCGCTCAGCGTGGTCAGGCGGCGGTTGAAAGATGAATCCTTCACCGTGGCCCAGGCCGCACCGGTCTTGCGCACCTCGACGACGGACACGCCGTGGATCGCGAGCTCCTTGTCGACCTCGGCGGCCGGTCGCGGCAGCGTGCTCGTGCCGCCATCGGCATGCAGGAAGAACGACGAACGGTTCTCGTCGGTGGTGGCCTCGTGGTTCACGGCGAGCAGGCCGCGGTCCACCGCCGTTGCCGACGGGGCGCCGCTGGCCGACAGGCCGAACCACTCCATGCCATCGTGGTGGTCGCCCGCACGGTTCTCGAACTGAGTGTCGGTGCCGTCGTTGCGGTAGTCGGCCACACCGGCCGCCAGCGGGTCGCCGAGCGCGTAGATCGCGGTGGCGGTGTAGCCGGCCGGCACGACCACGCTGTCGAGCAGGCTCTTGCTCACGGCGCTGAAGCCGAGCAGGGTTTCCGTGGGCGCGGGTGCCGGATCGTCGTCGCCGCCGCCGCAGCCGGCCAGCACGGCGCTGCCGAACAGGGCCGTGGCGGCAGTGCCGACGCCGCCGCGCAGCACGCCACGGCGGCTCAGCCGCGCGCTCAGGATGGTCTCGAAACTCGGGTTGGCGGAGGTGTTGGAGTCTTCTTCTTCGGAGAAGCCGATCGGCAGGTCCACGGGCTTGTTCATGTCGTCCTCTTGACTGCGGGTTGGTTCAAGCGCCGCAGTCTCGGCGGCGGGCATGACAATGCCGTGAAGCCCCCGTGACGGTTTGACGTGTGTCGATGCGAGGGCAGGCGCGAAAACAGGCCAGAATGTCGGCAGCGGGCCGCACCGGGCGGCACCCCCACCGAGCGAGGGACCTCACGAGATGGCGAAGATTCATTTCATCGGCGGCGAAAAGGGCGGCGTCGGCAAGTCGCTGATGGCGCGGGTGCTGGCTCAGTACCTGATCGACCGCGGCGAGCCCTTCATCGGCTTCGACACCGACCGCTCGCACGGCGCCTTGATGCGCTTCTACTCGGGCTACGCCTCGCCGGTGATCGTCGACCGCTACGAGGCGCTGGACGCCATCATGGAAGCCGCCGTCGAGCAGCCGGAGCGCCGCATCCTCGTCGATCTGGCGGCGCAGACGCACGACCCTCTGGTGCGCTGGATGGACGACTCCGGCGTGCTCAACCTGGCCGACGAGTCCGGCATCCAGATCCACTACTGGCACGTGATGGACACCGGCAAGGATTCGGTGGACCTGCTGCGCCGCCTGCTCGACCGCTTCGGCACCAGCCTGAAGTACGTGCTGGTGCGCAACCAGGTGCGCGGCAACGACTTCGGCGTGCTCGAGCAGTCGGGCGAGCAGGCACGTGCGCTCGGCCTGGGCGCGAAGATCGTCTCGGTGAAGCGTCTGCACGACGGCGCGATCAACAAGATCGATGCCACCAGCAGCAGTTTCTGGAACGCCAAGAACGGCGACAACCACGCGGCGCTCGGCCTGATGGACCGCCAGCGCGTGAAGATGTGGCTGCGCGACGTCTACCGCGATCTCGACGACGTGGGCGTGTAGCTCGGCTGCAGCCCGTCTCGTTGGCGGGCCCTAGTTCGAGCCGAAGCGCTCCGCCAGCGACGGCGTCAGCCTGATCGTGGCCTTCGCGGCCGGCCGGCGGAAGCTGCCCGCGGTGGCCTTGCGCAAGCGCAGGCTGACCAGCGCCTCGGCCTGCTTCACCGCTGCGGCCATCTGGTCGACCACCGGCACCGGGATGCGGTGCTTGACCTTCTCGGCAAGCCCGGCGAGCGGCGCGCCGGCGAGGATGACCACATCCGCCTCGTCCTGCATCACTGCCGCGTTGGCGAGTTGCACCAGCAGTTCTTCCTTCTCGTCCTGCACGTCCGAGACGGCACCGATGCTGCCGTCGAGCATGCGGATGCCGGCCAGGCGACCGGTCAGACCATGGGTCTCGACACACTCCTCGTACCAGGGCCCCAGCGCCTGCGCGAAGGTGACGATCGCGAAGCGCTTGCCAAGCATGCAGGCGGTGAGCATCGCTGCCTCGGCCATGCCGACCACCGGCAGGTCGAACAGCTCACGCGCGCCAAGCAGCCCGGGGTCGCCGAAGGCTGCGATGATCGCCGCGTCGAAGCCCGCGTGGTGCTCGGCGAGCATTTCGATCGCGATGGCACCGCCGATCTGCGCTTCAGCCCGCGTGGCGATGTAGGGGAAGCCGCGCGGCGCGGTCAATGCCACCAGTTCTGTCCCAGTCGCTGCGGCGGGCCGCGCCGCGCCCATCAGGCGATCGGTGATGCCGGTGCTGGTGTTGGGGTTCAGAACCAGGATACGCATGGTCGGACCTCTCGGTGACTCATTGACTTGAAGACTCATTGGGCTTGGGCGAGCACGGCTTCGATCTCGGCCGCCGCATCGAGCAGTTGGCGATCGCGGCCACGCGCGGCGATCACCTGCATGCCGACAGGCAGGCCGTCGCGGCCGCGGCCGCAGGGGATCGAGATGGCGGCCGCCATCGCATGGTTGACGAACGGCGTGAAGACGGCGTGGCCGCGCGGCTCGACAGGCCGGCCGCCAATCGTCTCGGGGCCGAGGCGGTCGTTGCGCCAGGCCACGCAGGGCGTGGTCGGACAGACCAGCAGATCGAAGCGCGAGTGGAACTCGGCCAGCGTCAGCGCGATCTGCAGGCCGGCCTGGCGGGCCCGCGCCACGTCGGCACCGCGCCACTGCAGGCCCCTTTCGATCTGCCGCGCCACATCGGCATCGAATTGCGTGGGGTCGCGTTTCCATTCGTCGCCGAACAGATCGGCCAGGCCGACATGCTGCAGCGGCATCAGCGCGTCCTCGCTGGCATCGGCCGGCCACGCCGGGTCGGTGTCCGCGATGGCCCAGCCGGCTTCGCGCAGCCGCTCGACACCCTGCTGCAGACAGGCTCGCACGTCGTCGTCGACCGGCACGTCCAGGCCCAGTCGCGGGCTCCAGGCGACGCGCAGGCTGCGCGCGGGCTGCGTCGGCGCGTTCGAGATGTCGATCGATTGCGGGTCACGCGGGTCCGTGCCGACCATCGCCTCGAACATGAGGCGGGTGTCTTGCACGCTGCGTGCGATCGGCGCCACCACCTGCAGGCCGACGAAGGCGTGAGGAAAGCCGATCGGGTCGGGGATGGCGCCGAACGAGGGCTTGAAGCCGACAACGCCGACATGCGCCGGCGGCCGGCGGCTGGAGCCGCCGCCATCGGTGCCCAAGGCCAGCGGCGCCAGACCCGCGGCGACGGCGGCGGCGCAGCCGCCGGACGATCCGCCCGGGGTCAGTGCCGGGTCCATCGGGTGCCGTGTCAGGCCGTAGAGCTTGTTCGTCGTCAGTCCCTTGCACGCGAACTCGGAACTGTTGCCCATGCCGATGACCAGTGCGCCGGCCTGCTTCAGCCGGGCCACAGCCAGTGCATCCTGCGCGGCCACGAAGTCGCGGAACAGCAGCGTGCCTTGGGTCACGCGCTGGCCACGCACCCAGATCACATCCTTGACGATCACCGGCACGCCCGCCAGCGGCAAGGCCTCGTGGCGTGCAATGCGCTGGCGCAGCGTGGCGATGTCGTCAGCGAGCCCCGATGGCGTCTCGCCGACGACGGCGTTCAGGTCCGAATTGCGCACGGCAATGCAACGCTGGAACGCGGCGACCACGTCGGCCGGGTCGAGCGAACCGGCGGCGCAGGCCGTGGCGATCTGCGCCGCGTCGAGGCTGGCAGGATCACCCATCGTGCCGCTGCGCCAGCTGGCCGAGTGCGTCGGGACGGTTCGCCATGTAGTGCCCGCTGTCTGCCGGGGTTACCACTTTCGGGCGCGCCATGTCGGGCCTGCCGCAGGGCAGGAAGCGGCCGAAGCCGGGGCGGCCGCACACCTCGCCGCCGTCCCACACACGGGTGCCGCGTACCAGCGTCGTCACCGGCCAGCCAGTGACGCGCATGCCTTCGTAGGGCGTGTAGTCGACGTCGTGGTGCAGCAGCCGGTTCTCGATGGTGACCTGCTTGTCCGGGTCCCAGATCGCGATGTCGGCATCGGAGCCGATCGCGATCGTGCCTTTGCGTGGGTTCAGGCCGTACAGCTTGGCTGGGTTGGTGGCGGTCAGCGCAACGAACTGGTTCAGCGTCAGGCGGCCGCTGCGCACTCCCTCGGAGAACAGCAGCGGCAGGCGCGTCTCCAGGCCGGGGATGCCGTTCGGGATGTACTGGAACGGCACCTCCTTGCCGCCGGGCTTCTTGCCCTGCGGGTCGTCGAAGCGGAACGGCGCGTGATCGGACGAGACGATCGTGAACAGGCCGTCCGACAGCCCGTCCCAGACGATGCGCTGGTTGGCACGGTCGCGCGGCGGCGGGCTGCAGACGCACTTGGCGCCTTCGTAGCCGCCGCCCAGGTGTTCGGCGGTGAGGAAGAGGTACTGCGGGCAGGTCTCCGCATAGATGCGCAGCCCGTGGGCGTGAGCCCAGCGGATCTGGTCGATCGCGTCGCGGCCCGACACGTGCACGATCAGGATCGGCACGTCGACCAGTTCGGCCAGCGTGATCGCGCGGTGCGTGGCCTCGCGCTCGATGGCCATCGGGCGCGCCGCCGCGTGGTACTTCGGTGCCACGTGGCCGGCCGACTCCAGCGCCTCGGTCAGCCAGGCGATGCAGTCGGCGTTTTCCGCATGCACCATTGCCAGCGCGCCGTGTTGGCGAGCCACCGCGAGCAAGCGCAGGATCTGCCGGTCGTCGAGCTTGAGGTCGTCGTAGGTCATGTAGATCTTGAACGACGTGTAGCCTGCCTCGATCAGCGCCGGCAGCTCGTCGTTCAGTACGGCCGGTGTCGGGTCGGCCACGATCATGTGAAAGGCGTAGTCGACCAGCGCCTTGCCTTCGGCACGGGCGTGGTAGTCCTCGACCGCGGCGCGCAGCGACTGGCCACGCTGCTGCGCCGCGAACGGGATCACTGTGGTCGTGCCGCCGCAGGCCGCGGAGCGTGTGCCGGAGCGGAAGTCGTCGGCCATGCGCAGGCCCTCGCCCATCGGCTGGTCGAGATGGCAATGGGCGTCGACACCGCCGGGCAGCACCAGCAGGCCGCGCGCATCGATCTCGTCGCGGCCGCGGGGCAGGCCCTGGCCGAGCGCGACGACGCGTCCGTCGCGGATGCCGATGTCGGCGGCCATGGTCTCGCAGGCCGTGGCGACGGTGCCGTTGCGGATCACGGTGTCGAAGTTGTCCATGGTGTCAGTGCCCTGCGTCCTTCAGGTCGATGTGCGCCGTCTCGCGGGCCGCGTAGGCCGCCACTGCGATCAGCAGGCAGACGATGGCGAGGTAGATGGCCACCGGCGTGACGGAGTCGAAGCGGGCGATCAGGCCGGTGGCGATCAGCGGTGCCAGCGCGCCGCCGAACACACCGGCGAACTGGAATCCGAGCGAGGCGCCGGTGACCCGCACACGGGTGGCGAACAGCTCGGGCAGGAACGAGGCCAGCGGCGAGAACATGAAGGACACCAGCACCATGCCGACGAACGAGGCCCCCATGATGGCTGCCGGGCTGGCAGTTTGCACCATCTGCATGAACACGAAAGCCCACAGCGCGCCACCGATGCCGCCGATCATCAGCACCGGGCGACGGCCGATGCGGTCGCACAGCCAGCCAGCCACGGGAATGAACAGCATCTGCGCCACCGCCCCCATGAGCACGGCGTTGAGCGCCACGCTGCGCGGCAGGCCGAGCTTGGTCGGAACGTAGTAGAGCAGGAACAGCGTGAACACGTAGAAGGCAATGTCACCGCCCAGCCGGGCGAAGAAGGCGATCGCCAACTGCGGCTTGTAGTCGCGCAGCACTTCGACGATGGGCGCATGGCCCTCGTGCGCCGCGGCGTCCTTCTCGAACACGGCCGACTCCTGCACGTTCAGGCGGATGTACAGACCCACGCCCACCAGGATGGCGCTCATCAGGAACGGCACGCGCCAGCCCCAGGAGAGGAATGCCTCTTCCGAGACCGACCAGGTCACCAGCGCGAACGCGCCGTTGGCCAGCAGCAGGCCGATCGGTGCGGCGATCTGCACCACGGCGCCGAGCAGGCCGCGTCGCTTTCCGCCGGGGTCGAGCTCGTTGACCATGATCGCGGCGCCGCCCCACTCGCCGCCGAGCGCGAGGCCCTGGACGATGCGCAGCACCACCAGCAGCACCGGCGCCAACATGCCGACCTGCCCGAATGTCGGCAGGCAGCCGATCAGGAAGGTGGCCAGGCCCATCATCAGCAAGGTGATGAAGAGGATCGATTTGCGGCCGAGCTTGTCGCCGAAATGCCCGAAGACTGCCGCCCCCAGCGGCCGCGCGGCAAAGGCCACACCGTAGCTGGCGAACGAGAGCAGCGTCGCCACCAGCGGCTCGGATTGCGGAAAGAAGAGCTTCGGAAACACCAGCGCCGCCGCCGATCCGTAGATGAAGTGGTCATAGAACTCCAGCGTGGTTCCGGCCAGGCTGGCCGCGGCGACACGCCGCGTGGAACTGGCCTCTGTTTTCGGTGCGGCGCCGGCGTCGGCGTCCAGATTCAGGGTGGCTTGCATGCGATTTCCTCCTGGCGGTGATGGGCAGCGGGTGCGCGAACGGTGCCGAACAATATGCGATAGCCGCCATACAATCAAGAAGTTTGTTGTACTTCGCTTGAAGATTTTTTGTACGTCGCAAAAGTCCTATGGTTAACCCTTTGTGCCACCCTCTCTCCCCCGTAGAAATTGTGTCGTTTGAATGTCGTCTTACCCCGCTCGTCCCTCAACCCGCCATACAATTTGAACCTATGCTCAGTGCAATCAAGGAAGAACCATGACCAAGAGCGCCGCCAATGCGCAGGACGTCGAGAGCGCCACGGGATCATCAGTCGAGGAGATCGGCGACAAGATCCTCGGTGCCATCTGGGAGCACCGCTTGCCGCCCGGCACCAAGCTGGTCGAGGAAAAACTGGCCGCGGTCTTCGGGGTCAGCCGCACGAAAATCCGGCTCGCGCTGGCCCGGCTGTCGCACGACGGCATCCTGACCATCGAGCCGAATCGGGGCACCTTCGTCTCGAGCCCGACGGTCGAGCAGGCGCGCCAGGTGTTCGATGCACGGCGGCTGCTCGAGCCCGCCTTGATGCGCGAGCTGTGCAACACCGGCGTGCGTCGCGAGCAGTTGCAGCGACTGCGCAAGAACATCGCGCTGGAGACCGAGTCGCGCACTCGTAACGACAGGCGCACGACGATCCGCCTTTCGGGCGAGTTCCACGTGCTGCTCGCCGAGCTCGGCCAAAACGCCTACGTGGGCCGCTACATGCGCGAGCTGTGCTCGCTGACTTGCTTGGTCATCGCGCTGTACGACGCACCCGGCACGCCCGCCTGCCCGCACCACGAGCACGTGGCGATCGTCGATGCGCTGGAGGCCCGCGATGCCGACACCGCCTGTGCGCTGATGCTCGAACACCTGGGCCACGTCGAGAACACCCTGCGGCTGGAGATGCCGGCGGACGCCGAAGTCGACTTCGCGGCACTGTTCGCGTGATCGGCTGATCGCCAGGGTCAGTGCAGCTTGACGCGCGGCTCGGTGCCGCGCGTCATCCACCGGTTCATCGAGCCGAGCGCGGTGCGCCAGAAGCCGTGCAGCGCCACCTCGTGCATCTTGTAGAGCGACAGGTACATGGTGCGCGCGAACAGCCCCTCCACCCACAGGTTGCCGCCCACCAGCGAGCCCATCAGGTTGCCCACCGTGCTGTATTCGCCCAGCGACACCAGCGAGCCGAAGTCGCGATAGCGCCAGGGCTGCAGCGGCTTGCCCTCGATGCGCCGCTGCAACTGCTTCACCAGATGCGAGGCCTGCTGGTGCGCTGCCTGGGCGCGCGGCGGCACATTGCCCTCGTGGCCCAGCCACGGCGCGGCAGCACAGTCGCCCAGCGCGAAGATGTTCGGGTCGCGCGTGCTGCACAGCGTGGGCTCGACGACGAGCTGGTTCAGCCGGTTGGTCTCCAGCCCGGCCAGATCGCGCAGGAAGTTCGGCGCCTTGACGCCGGCGGCCCACACCACCAGCTCGGCCGGGATCAGTTCGCCGCTGGCGAGCTGAACGCCCTCGTGCGTCACGGCGGTGACACGCGAACCCGTGCGCACACGCACGCCCAGGCCGCGCAGCAACTGGGCCGCAGCGGCGGAGATGCGCTCGGGCAGCGCGGGCAGGATGCGCGGCCCGGCCTCGATCAGGTTGAGCTTGATGTCGCGCTCCGGGTCGATGCGCTCGAGGTTGTACGAGACCAGCGCCCGCGTCGCCTTGTGCAGTTCGGCCGACAGCTCCACGCCGGTGGCGCCCGCGCCGATGATCGCCACCTGCAGCTGCCGGGGCGCCAGCGGCTCGGTCTGCATGTGCGCGCGGATGCAGGCGTTCACCAGTCGGCGGTGGAAACGCTCGGCCTGCCAGGGCGTCTCCAGCGCGATGGCGTGCTCGGCGACGCCTGGCGTGCCGAAGTCGTTGGTCTGGCTGCCCACGGCGATCACCAGCGTGTCGTAGCCGCGCGTGTAGGGCTGCGTGATCGGCACGCCGTCGTCGTCGATGGCCGGGGCGACGAT
>Ga0075156_10000409_pt1 | contig 22053 bp, 20 predicted proteins | sample JI81AbrownDNA_FD_70966 | JGI IMG/M metagenome (GOLD analysis project Ga0075156, IMG submission 70966) | Wastewater effluent complex algal communities from Wisconsin, to seasonally profile nutrient transformation and Carbon sequestration -... | ecosystem: Engineered > WWTP > Effluent > Algae...
CAGGGCCGGCGTGAACTCTGTGACCGGTGTCCACGACTCCTCGTGGACCTCTCCGCCGTGGGCGCGCGCCAAAGTCGTCACATCCTGTATGACGCCGCGCACCGCCTCGGGGTTGTCCCCGCGAGCGTCGAGCCAGGCGGTTGCGTGGCTAGCGATGGCGTTGACGCCGCCGGGTTCGATGTGGACCTTGCCAATGGTGGCCAGGCAGCCGCGCCGGGTCGCCGCCGCCCGCGTGCCGGTCACGACCTCGGCAAGACTGAGCACGGCATCGCGGCGATCCTCGAGCCGGGTGGTGCCGGCGTGGTTCGCTTCACCGGGCAGATCGATCCGCCACCGGCCGTGCGGCCAGATGTCGGTGCCGATGGCCACGGGCGCGTCCAGATCGACCATCGCCCGGCCTTGCTCGATATGCAATTCGACATAGGCCCCGACGCGGGCGAGGGTCTCGGGGTCCGGCCCGATGGCTCCCGGGTCGCGCCCGGCCCCCGCCATCGCCTCGGCCATCGTGATCCCGTCGGCGTCGCGCAGAGAGCGCGCGCGGTCGGGATCCAGCAGACCAGTGATGACGCGGGACCCGGCGAGCGCGATGCCGAAGCGGGCGCCTTCCTCATCCGCGAAGTTGGCGATGGCGAGCGGACGCACGCGCTGATGACCGTCCTCGCGGAGCCGATCCAGCGCCGCGAAGGCAGACACGACACCGAGCGGACCGTCATACGCACCCCCATCGGGCACCGAATCGAGGTGGCTGCCGAGCACCACCCCGGGACCGTCTCGATCCGGGTCGCCCCACCAGGCCCATTGGTTGCCGAACCGGTCCTCGACGAGGTCAAGACCGCGCGCCTGCGCGGTCGAGGCGAACCACTCACGAAGGAGCAAATCCGATGCGCCCCAGGCGAAGCGACGATAACCACCGGTGGCCTTCGCGCGGCCGATCGGCGCCAACTCGGCCCACAGACCGCCGAAGGAATCGGTCATACCTAGCCCTCGCGCATGGGCACGCGCACGCCGCGGTCGGCGGCGACCTCCTCGGCCCGCTCGTAGCCCGCATCGACGTGGCGGATCACGCCCATGCCAGGATCGTTGGTCAGCACGCGGGCGAGCTTTTCCGCGGCGAGCGGGGTGCCATCGGCGAGGCTGACCTGGCCGGAGTGGATGGAGCGGCCGATGCCCACACCACCACCGTGGTGCAGGGAAACCCAACTCGCGCCGGAACTGCTGGCCGTCAGGGCGTTGAGCAGCGGCCAGTCGGCAATCGCGTCCGAGCCGTCCAGCATGGCCTCGGTCTCGCGATAGGGGCTCGCGACCGAACCGCAGTCGAGGTGATCGCGGCCGATGACGATGGGTGCGCTGACGGCGCCGGAGGCGACGAGATCGTTGAAGGCCAGGCCGGCCTTGTCACGTTCGCCATAGCCCAGCCAGCAGATGCGGGCCGGAAGTCCTTGCCACGCAATGCGATCCTGCGCGCCACGGATCCACTTGTGCAGGCGGTCGTTGTCCGGGAAGAGGCCGAGGACGGCCTTGTCGGTGGCCGCGATGTCCTTCGGGTCACCGGAGAGGGCCACCCAGCGGAAGGGGCCCTTGCCCTCGCAGAAGAGGGGCCGGATGTATGCCGGGACGAAGCCGGGGAAGGCGAAGGCGCGGTCATAGCCGCCGAGGCGCGCCTCGTCGCGGATGCTATTGCCATAGTCGAAGGTCTCCGCGCCGGCGTCCTGGAAGCCGACCATGGCCTCGACGTGGCGGGCCATCGACTCCCGGGCCCGGTCGGTGAACTCCTCCGGCTTCTTCTCGGCATATTCCGCCCACTGATCGAGGTCGATGCCGGTGGGCAGATAAGAGAGCGGGTCGTGGGCGCTGGTCTGGTCGGTGACGATGTCGATCTCGACGCCGCGGCGCAGCAACTCGGGGAAGACCTCGGCGGCGTTGCCGACGACGCCGACGGACCAGCCGCGGCGTTCGGCCTTGGCGCGCAGTGCTTTGGCGATTGCGTCGTCGAGGTCGTCGGCGACCTCGTCGAGATAGCGGTGTTCGACGCGGCGCTGCAAGCGATGCGGGTCGACGTCGACAATCAGGGCGGCGCCGTCGTTGAGGGTCACCGCGAGCGGCTGGGCGCCGCCCATCCCGCCGCAGCCCCCGGTGAGGGTCAAGGTGCCGGCGAGGGTGCCGCCATACCTCTTCTCGGCGATCGCGGCGAAGGTCTCATAGGTGCCCTGGACGATGCCCTGCGTGCCGATATAGATCCAGGACCCGGCGGTCATCTGGCCGTACATCGTCAGGCCGAGGTGCTCCAGCCGGCGAAACTCCGGCCAGTTGGCCCAGTCGGGGACGAGATTGGAGTTGGCGATCAGGACCCGTGGCGCCCATTCGTGGGTGCGGAAGACGCCCACCGGGCGACCCGACTGGACGAGCATGGTCTCGTCCGGCGCGAGGTCGGTCAGGGTGCGCACCATGGCGTCGAAGGAGCGCCAGTCCCGCGCCGCGCGGCCCGTGCCGCCATAGACGACGAGATCGTCTGGACGCTCGGCGACCTCCGGGTCGAGATTGTTCATCAGCATGCGCAGCGGTGCCTCGGTGCTCCACTGGCGTGCCGTGAGCGTGGTACCGCGTGCCGCGCGAACCGGGCGTGCGCCCTCCATGGTCGTCTCCTTCGACGTCTGTCCCGCTCCCCTTCGAACGTACACTCTCCCCCGTCGAGAGGACACTCTGACCCCGTCGAAAGGACACTCTGCCCCCGTCGAGAGGACACTCTGACCCCGTCGAAAGGACAAACTGGGGTCGTCGAAAGGACAAACCGGTCGCCTGGGTCCCGCGCAGGTCGGGAACGGCTGGGCTCCGGCAGACTGATGGAATGGCCGTCCAACCCCTGAGCCTCTCGACCACGCATTCCGGCCGCGGCGGCTCTGCGTGAACACGCCGGCGGAGACCCCCGCAGACCTGGAGATCGTGTCCTTCGAAACACGGGAAGCGTTGCGCGAGTGGCTGATTCAGGTGAACGACTCCTCCCCCGGCGTGTGGGTGCGACTGGCAAAGGTGGGCAGCGGCATACCGAGCGTGACCTTCCGAGACCTCCTCGAGGAGGGCTTGTGCTTCGGGTGGAGCGAGTCCACCCGGCATCGGGGCGATGACGCGAGCTACCTGCAAAAGTTCGCCCCGCGTCGCACCCGGGGGACGACCTCCGAACGCAACCGGCGGCTGGTCGCCGAATTGCGGAAGGCTGGGTTGATGACGCCAGCGGGCGAGGCCGTTCTATGACCGTGGGGTCGGGGGGCGATCGAGCCCTCGGCGATCTCAGCCCGGCCCAACGGGAGTTGTTGGCCGGCTGGCTGCCGGACGCGGCTGTCGAGGAAGACATGAGTTGGGGGCTGCTGGACACGATCGTCCTTCGGGTGCGCCACGCCGGGCAGAGGTATGTCGTGAAGGCTGCGGGACCCACCAACCATCACCTCGACCGGGAGCTTGAGGCGCACCGGAAGTGGCTGGCGCCGTGGACCCGTATCGGCCGGGCACCCCTGCTCGCCTTCGGGGATCAGAGCGCGAAAATCCTTGTGACGCAATATCTTCCGGGGTCCCTGGTCCTCGGGTCGCCGTATGCCGATGCTCCCGCGACCTATCGGCAAGCCGGAGCGTTGCTGGCTCTCCTGCACGGCCAGGATGGCGTGCGCGACGACGGATGGGAGGCGCGTGAGAACGCGCGCTCCCTGGCCTGGCTCGATGGCGAGCACCGGATCGACCGGGCGACGGTGGAGCGCTTGCGCGGTGCGATCGCGCGGTGGCCGCAGCCCTCGGCATACCTCGTCCCGACGCATGGTGACTGGCAGCCGCGCAACTGGCTCGTCCACGGGGATCTGCTCTCGGTCATCGACTTCGGGCGGGCTGCGCTGCGGCCGGCCGCGACGGATCTCGGCAGACTCGCGGTCCAGGACTTCCGCCGCCATCCCGCCCTGGAAGGCGCCTTCCTGCAGGGGTATGGCGCGGACCCCCGGGAGCCCGCCGCCTGGCGCCGGATGCGGATCCGCGAGGCCATCGGCACCGCGGCCTGGGCGCATCAGGTCGGCGATGCGGCCTTCGAGGCCCAGGGCCATCGAATGATTGCGGACGCGTTGGCTGGTTGAGGAGGGTCAGCAGGCGACCGGCCGGCGGCGCACAGCGAGCAAGATGAGGCCCGTGGCGGCGCCGAAGGCGAGGCTTTGGATGAGCGTTCGCCGGCCACCGGAGGAGTTCGCCGCCGCGTGGGTCTCTCCTGCGCTGGCCGCGGACATCAGCGAACCCGCGCTGGCCGCCGACATGACCGACCCCGCGCTCGCGGCCGAGCCGATGCTGAACGCCGAAGCGATCGATCCGACGGACCCGATCGACAGCGCGCTGCCGATCGATCCGATGCTCAGCACCGACCCCGTGCTCGCGATCGAGAGCACGGAATTCTCCGAAGCGATGGACCATTTGGATGCCATGCCCCCACGATGCCATCCCTCGCCTGTGGATAACTTGGGCCGCCCGCTCCCCCGGGGAGAAGACTCGATCTCATGGCATCCGGCGAGGACGTGAGGGACGATGAGCGGCTGCTCGGCATACTGGGTCGTGGATCCCGACGAGCCGAGCATCATCGCGTGGCACCTGCGCGAGGGCACCTATGTCGAGGCCGCCCGCGCCGCGGGCAATGAGACCTTCGCGGTCGATGTGCCGGTCCGTATGGAGTGCTCTCCCGTCGACCTGATCAACTAACTACCCCCTTCACCTCCTCGCGCCATCGCCGATCACGAGATCCGTTCACATCTTCTGGACGACGGCCATTCTTTGAACAGCAGTGGCAGTCAGGTCAAGGGCCCGGCGACGCTCTCGGCGGCAGCAACGACGGAGCCGTCGGCGACGGCATACACAGCACCGGCGATGTCGGTGGCCAGGAAACGATCGGGACCGGGGGCGGTCGTCGAGACCTCGTCCAGCGCATCGATCACGGCGGCGGAGACCAGCGACGGCTTGAGAGGCGCGCGCAGCGCGATCCCCCTTGCGGCAGTAAGCAATTCGATCGCCAAGACCTGCTGCAAGGCGGCGATGGATCGGCGCAGCTTGCGTGCCGCCCCCCAGCCCATCGAGACGTGATCCTCCTGCATGGCACTGCTGGGGATCGAGTCCACGCTGGCCGGCGCAGCGAGCCGCTTCATCTCTGAGACCAAGCCGGCAGCCGTGTACTGCGCGATCATCAGCCCCGAGTCGACGCCCGGATCGTCGGCGAGGAAGGGCGGCAGGCCATGGTTGCGCGCCCGGTCGAGGAACCGATCGGTGCGCCGCTCGCTCATGCTCGCGAGGTCGGCCGCGGCGATCGCGAGGAAGTCGAGGACATAGGCGACCGGGGCGCCATGGAAATTGCCATTGGGCTCCACCCGATCGTCCAAGGTCACCACTGGGTTGTCGACCGCGCTCGCCAACTCCCAGCCCGCCACGCGTGCCGCGTGATCGATGGTGTCCCGCACCGCGCCTGCCACCTGCGGCGCGCACCGCAACGAATAGGCATCTTGCACCCGAGTGCACGCCGAGGGGTCGCGATGAGAGTCGCGAATCCCACTGGCGGCCAACACTTTCCGCATATTCGATGCGCTGAGCGCCTGCCCAGGCTGCGGCCGCAGGGCCTGGAGGTCTGCGGCAAAGACGTCATCAGTCCCGAGCAGCCCCTCGACGCTCATCGCCGCGGCTATGTCGGCGGTGGTGACCAGGGCGCGGAGGTCCGCGATCGCCATACAGAGCATTCCGAGCATGCCGTCGGTGCCATTGATGAGGGCGAGTCCCTCCTTTTCCGCCAGCACCACGGGGCTCAAACCCGAAGCCGCGAGCGCCTCCGCCGCGGGCACGAGGTCGCGGGCAGCAGTGCGCACCGGCCCCTCCCCCATCAACGCCAGCGCGCAATGCGCGAGCGGCGCGAGATCGCCGGAGCACCCGAGCGAGCCATACTCATGCACAACCGGGGTGATCCCGGCGTTGAGCACACCGACATACAGGCGCAGGGTCTCCTCACGGATCCCCGTGCGCCCCGTGGCGAGCGTCTGGATGCGCAAGAGCATCAGCGCCCGCACCACCTCACGCTCCACCTCCGGGCCAGAGCCTGCGGCATGAGAGCGAATCAAGCTGCGCTGCAACTGAGTTCGCTTCTCCAGCGGAATATGTTGGGTCGCGAGGGCACCGAATCCCGTCGAGATTCCATAGTGCGCCACGGGGTCGTCGGCCAGGGCCTCGATCACCGAGCGGGTATGCCGCACCCGCGCCCACGCAGTCTCGCTCACCACCACGCGCACCGGCTCGCCGAAATAGTCCGCGCCCGGCGGGGCCGAGCGCGCCACCGCCACTACCTGCTCGATGGTCAGGGGTTCGTCTCCGAGGATCACCAGTGAACTCACAAGGTCCATCAAAGCGCCTTCCCCGGCCTTTCGGGAATGCGCCCCCGCCTCAGGCCCTCACCGCGAGGACCACAGCTCGCCGAGGTGGCTGGCCTCGTTGAAGCTCATCAGGTGTATGCCGTGCGCCCCCACCCGCACCTGGCTCACCGATGCATTGGCGACGGTCATCGCCAGGCGCTTCCAGACACCCGGACCCCCGTCGAGCAGATGAGCACCGATCGCCGAGATGACACCGCCCGACGAGACGACGACGGCATCCTCTTTCGGAGCAAGCGATGCGGCCAGGGACGTCAAGGCATCCACAGCACGGGTGGTGAAGGCGGCAAATTCCTCCGGGTAGCCGCCCGCTCCCGAAATCCACCGGTCGAGGGCCAGGAAGTAGCCAGCGGCAGCCGTTCGGCGGTCGTCGCTGGCTAGCATCGCGCGGGCCGGATCATCGGCGGACACGGCAGCCAGCACGGGGAGGTGGTCGTATTCGTTCCACGCCTGATCCTCGCCGGTTTCCACGCTCCAATCGGCGGCGACGACCAGGGAATGAGCCGTATCGCGCTGCCGCACAAGGCTTCCCGAGACCACGCGCGCCGGGATGATGCCCTGCCCGGCCAGCCACGACCCGGTGGCGGATCCCTGCCTGCGGCCGAGGTCGCTGAGCGCGTCATAGTCCGCGGCACCCCACGACGCCTGTCCGTGGCGGACGAGAAATATCCGGCTCATCCGAGCAACTCGCGGCACCGCTCGTCGAGGATCCGCACGAACCCGCCCATCATCGCGGCCTTCGGGTTCGTCGTCTGTCCGTGGAAGGAGCGGTAATAGATTTGTTGCGCGATGGCGGCGAGCCGGAAGGTGCCGAAGACTTCATAGAAGCGCCGATCCCCCTCGGGGATGCTCAGCCCGCGCCGCTCACCGTATGCCGTCCACACCTGTTCCCGCGTCCACATCCCCTCCGCATTGGTGGGCTGGAGCCGGATGACCTGCACGGGCTCGGGATCGTCGCCTTGGCACCAATAGGCCATGGCAGAGCCGAGATCCATCAGGGGATCACCGACCGTGGCCAACTCCCAGTCCAGCACGCCGAGCACGCGAGTCGAGTCGCCGGGGTCGAGCACGAGATTGTCGAAGCGGAAGTCGTTGTGAATCATCGTGTGTGCCCGATCGGCGGGCTCGTGCTCGACCAGCCAGCTCATCACGCTCGCAAAATCCCCCACATCCGGGGTGTGCGCGCGCCGATAGCGTTCACTCCACCCGCTGACCTGACGAGCGACATAGCCCGCTCCTCGGTCCAGGTCCCGCAACCCCGAGGCGTCGAGATCTGCCGCGTGCAGGTCAATTAGCGCATCAATTGCATTGCGGCACAAGCGATCCCGAGCCTGCATGGTGTCCAGGCCAATCCCGTCGGGCAGGTCTCGACGCAGAATCGTCCCGACCAGCCGCTCCATGACATAGAACTCGCTGCCGATCACCTGCTCATCGAGACACAGGCCAATCATCGTGGGCACCAGTGGATAGACCGGTGCGAGAGCCTGCTGAATGCGAAACTCGCGGCCCATGTCGTGCGCGCCCTTGGCCTTGGTCCCGGACGGCGGTCGGCGAAGGATCACCTCGCGACCCCCCTCGAAGCTCAACTGATAGGTCAGGTTGGATGCCCCGCCGGCGAACTGTCGGACGCGCGGGACACCCTCCATACCACCATTGTCAGAAGCGTTGGCGCGCAACCACTTTGCGACTGCTTCGGCATCGAAGGCGTCCTCATCGCGCACGGTGCCCGCGCCGGCTTGGGACTCACTCACCGGTTCGTCCCTTGCGCGCCATCCGTCGCCCAGCCTTGGCCAGCATCAGATCGTAGGCCGGGCGCGCCAGCCGCTTGGACCACACGGCGAGGTGCCCGTCGCGGTCGGTGAGGATGATCGGGCGGTCCTTCTCGATGCCGCGCAGGACCTTCATGGCGATGTCCTCGGCAGGGGTGGCGGCCTTCGTGATCAGTTTGGTCGCGGTCTTCTCGATCTCGACATCCTTCCCCTGGAGTGAAGTGTGCAAGTTGGTTGCAAAGAAGGACGGGCACACCACGTTGACGCGAATACCGAAGGGCGCCAACTCGAATCGCAAGGTCTCCGACAGGGCGACGACCCCGGCTTTCGTCGCGTTGTAGGAGGACATCGCCGGCCCGTGCACCAAGCCCGCGAGCGAGGCGATATTGACGATCCGTCCCGCGCCCTGCTCCTTCAGCAGCGGCGCAAAGGTCTGGCAGCCGCGCACGACTCCGAGCAAATTGATGTCGATGACGCGCTCCCAATCGGCGAGCGCCTCGATGTCGATGCGCCCACCCGTGGCCACGCCGGCATTGTTGACGAGCAGGTCGATTCCGCCCCACCCCTCGCGCACCAAGGTGAGCGCGCCGTCCCAGTCCTGTTGGGAGCGCACGTCGAGCTTCCGGTATGCCGCCCGCTCCGGCACACTGCCGGGTCGGGTCATCGCGAGATCACCGATCAGGACCTCGTCGCCGCGCGCGAGGAACTGCTTCGCGAGCGCCAGCCCGAGACCAGAGGCCCCGCCGGTGATCAGTACCCGGCTCACGCCTGCCCCTGAGTGCGAGGGGCCCGAGCGGCATACGGGGACAACATGATTCGCGAGACGACACCAAGGTGGACCTCGTCGGGCCCGTCGGCCAGCCGCAGGGAGCGAGCCCCGGCATAGGCCGCCGCGAGCGGGAAGTCCGGCCCCGTCCCCCCGCCGCCGTGCAATTGGATCGCCAGATCGATGACCTCGCAGGCCATCGACGGGACGGCGGCCTTGATCTCGCTGACCTCCGAGAGGGCCCCGGCGGTGCCATAGGTGTCGAGCTTCCAGGCGGCATGCAGCACGTGCAGGCGCGACTGGTTGATGGCGATGCGCGCCTTGGCGAGGCGTTCGCGATTGCCCCCGAGATTCGCCAGTGGTTTGCCGAAGGCGACCCGGGAGGTCGAGCGCTCCAGCGCCAGTTCCAGGCACTTCTCAGCCAGGCCGATCAGGCGCATGCAGTGGTGCACCCGGCCCGGCCCGAGCCGGCCCTGCGCAATCTCGAAGGCACGTCCCGGACCACCGATGATGTGATCGACCGGCAGTCGCACATCGGTGAGGGTGACCTCCCCGTGGCCGAGGGGCTCGTCATACTGCCCCAGGGTCGAGAGCATCCGCTCCACCGTGACCCCGGGGTGGTCCATCGGCACCAAAACCATTGAATGCCGTTGGTGGCGGCCAGCATTCGGATCGGTGACCGCCATATAGATCCCGACCTTGCAGTCTGGATGCCCAGCTCCGGAGGACCACCATTTGCGCCCATTGAGCACGACCTCATCGCCATCGAGGGTTGCCGTGGCCGCCATATTGGTCGCATCGGAACTCGCCACGGCGGGCTCGGTCATCAAGAAGGCGGATCGGATCGTGCCATCCAAAAGGGGCTCAAGCCAGCGCTCCTTCTGACCCGGGGAGCCGTACTTCAGCAGCACCTCCATATTGCCGGTATCGGGCGCGTTGGAGTTGAACGCGATCGGTGCGAGCATCGAGCGGCCCATCTGCTCGGCCACCGGTGCATAGTCGAGATTGCTCAGCCCGACACCGCCGTCGGTGCCGAACCGCTCGGCATACGGTCCCTCGTGGCCGGCGGGCAGGAAGAGGTTCCACAGGCCTTGCGCCCGCGCCTTGGCCTTCAGCTCATCGAGCAGCGGGTGCACCGCCCACGGGTCCTCGCCGCGGGCGCGCCGGGCGGCGACATCGGCGACGATCACCGGCTCGGCGGGCTCGACCTCGGCATCCACGAACTCGCGGACGCGTCGGGTCAGATCGGCAGCGCGGGGAGAGGGTGCGAAGTCCATGCTCTTGACTCTAGCCTGCTATTGAGCGATGCTCAATAGCGTGACCGGTGCCGCGGATCGCCCCCGCACCCGCCTGAGCCCGGCCGAGCGGCGCCGCCAACTGCTCGGCATCGGGCTGCGCATGTATGTCGAGCGCCCCGCCCTCGAGCTCTCGCTCGACGAGGTCGCGAGGGAAGCGGAGGTCTCGCGCGGCCTGCTCTTCCACTATTTCCCGACCAAGGCGGACTATCACCGCGCAGTCATCGCGGCCGCGGGGCGCCGGGTCCTGCGCAATGTCCGCCCCGACGAGGAGGCGACCGGCCAGGACGCACTGCGCCAGCTCACCGAGCGCTTCCTCGCCCAGATCGTGCGCCGCCACGCCTTCTATCTCGCCCTCGTCTATGGCCAGGCCGGTCCGCTCGCCGACCTCGCGGAGCCGGGCGCAACCGCCACAACCCTGCGCGCCGGCATCGCCGAGCTCGTATGCCGTGCCGTCCCCACCGACCCCGCCGTCGCCCATGCCTGGGTCGCGTATGTCGAGGATCGGGCCCTGCACCTGCGCCGCGACGATCGCGCCGAGGTGGACCACTGCGTCGCCGCGCTGGCGGCCCTCGCGAGGGTTTGACCCGGCTCCGAGCGGCCACCGCCCCAGCTTCGGGGTCCTGCGCGCAGCGCGGGAGACGACCCTCCGCCCCCGTCGAGAGGACACTCTGGGGTCGTCGAGAGGACACTCTGACCCCGTCGAAAGGACACCCTGGGCCCGCCTTGGTCCTGCGCGCCCTCGCGGGAGAGGGCGACTTTCGGGTTGCCCAGATCATGAAGCGCAGCGCGCGCCCTCCCCGCCACATCGATGTGGCGCGGCGGGTATCAAAGGACGGACTCTCACCGCGGGCGACTTCTGCGAGGCGACCGAGGCAACCCTCGCAACCGCCATGGCCTATGTCGAGGCCATGGACACCCCCGATCATGCGAAGTACGCCAAGGCCGCCACGCAGGCGCGCAAGGTCGCCGTGGCCAATGCTCCGGGGGAGATCAAGTCCGAGGTCCTGATCACGGCGGCGGCGGCCGGCGCGGCCCAAGCCGGCTTCGAGGGCACCCCCGATGAGTTCGCCGTCGAACCGCAGAGCTTGGAGCAAGTCGCGGATGCCACCAACGCGTGTAAGGCGTGGACCGAAAGGAATTGCCCTGCGGAGATTGCCGATCGGTGGAGTGGCATGTAGATCGCGGGCGCGGGGGCCAACCGGGGCATGCCCTCGCCCGTACGATGCCGAGCCATGAGGGCGATCACGATTCCGGAGGCTGGCGGCGCGGAAAAGCTGGTGGTGGCGCAGGTCGAGGCGCCGCAACCGGGAGCTGAGGAGGTGCGGATCGCGGTCGCGGCAGCGGGCGTGAACCGGGCCGATGTTATGCAGCGGATGGGGTTCTATCCGCCGCCGGCGGGGGCCTCGGCATACCCAGGCCTGGAGGTCAGCGGGACCATCGACGCCCTTGGCGCGCAGGTCAAGGGCTGGGCGGTCGGGGATCAGGTGTGCGCGCTGCTCACCGGGGGCGGCTATGCCGAGTTCGTCACCGTCCCGGCGGGGCAGGTCTTGCCGGTGCCGCGCGGGGTGTCGACCATCGAGGCCGCCGCCCTGCCGGAGGTGGCCTGCACGGTCTGGTCGAATGTCTTCCTCACCGCCAACCTGCAGCCCGGCGAGGTGCTCCTCGTGCACGGCGGCTCCTCCGGCATCGGCACGATGGCGATCCAGGTCGCCCGCGCCCTCGGCGCGCGCGTCGCGGTGACCGCGGGCTCCCAAGCCAAACTCGACGTATGCCGTGACCTCGGCGCCAACATCCTCGTCAACTACCGCGAACAGGACTTCGTCGAGGTGGTCAAGGCCGCGACGCAGGGTCGGGGCGCCGACGTCATCCTCGACAACATGGGCGCCAAATACCTCCCCCGCAATGTCGAGGCCCTCGCGGTCAACGGCCGCCTCGTCGTGATCGGCCTGCAGGGCGGCATCCTCGGGGAACTCAACCTCTCCACCCTGCTCGGCAAGCGCGCCGCCGTGATCGCCACCTCCTTGCGAGCCCGGCCCGCGGCCGAGAAGGCGACGATCGTCGCTGCCGTGCGCGAGCACGTCTGGCCGCTCATCGAGGAAGGCACCGTCCGCCCGGTCATCCAGGCGACCTACCCGCTGACCGATGCGCCCGCCGCGCATCGCGCGCTGGAGGCCAGCCAACACATCGGCAAACTCCTCCTGCTGACCTGATCCGTCGCCCCACCCGTCACACGGGTCACGAAATACTCGGTATTGACGAACTGCTCATACCGGGTATACCTTCCTCTCACCAGTTCAAATACTGAGTATGGAGGGCACGGCATGTCGGTCAAGCTGGGGCTCTTGGCGCTCCTCGCCGAGAGCTCAATGTATGGCGCGCAGTTGCGCAGCGAATTCGAGGCCCGCACCGGTGGGACCTGGCCGCTCAATGTCGGCCAGGTCTATACGACCCTCGCCCGGCTCGAACGCGACGGCCTCGTCGCCCAGGACCCACAGGCCGATGACGAGGGCCGCATCCTCTATCACCTGACCCCGGTCGGGTTCGAGGAGGTGACCACCTGGTGGCGCACGCCTGTCGACCGTGACGAGACCCCGCGCGACGAACTCGTCATCAAGCTCGCCCTGGCCGTCACCACGCCCGGCGTCGATGTGCCCACCGTCGTGCAGACCCAGCGCACCGCGACCATCAAGCACCTGCGCGATCTGACCCGGCTCAAGGTCCAGGCCACCGACCGGCAAGCCGCGGACACCGCCAACTCCAACGACCTCGCCTGGCTGCTGGTCCTCGAGAACCTCATCTTCGGCGCCGAATCCGAAGTCCGGTGGCTCGATCACGTCGAAGCCCGCCTCGCCCAAGAGGCCAGCCGCCCGCGCACACCGCGCCCACCGCGCCCAGCCGACCCGGCCGCGGAGGCCGAACACACCGCATACACGATCGTCACCACGGGGGTAGAGAAATGACCGCGCCAATCCTGCGACTCACCGATGTCGTCCGCACGCACGGCGAGGGGGACACGGCAGTGCACGCCCTGCGCGGCGTCAGCCTCGATGTCCAACCGGGCGAACTCGTCGCCGTGATGGGCCCGAGCGGGTCCGGCAAGTCCACCCTGCTCAACCTCGCGGGTGGACTCGACCGAGCCAGCTCAGGTCAGGTGTGGATCGAGGACGCCGAGATCGGCTCCCTCGGCGCCGGGGCGCTCGCCGCCCTGCGCCGGCGCCGCGTCGGCTTCGTCTTCCAAGACTTCAACCTCATCCCCTCCCTCACCGCTGCCGAAAACGTCTCTCTCCCTCTGGAACTCGACGGTATGTCGGTGCGAGACGGCCGAAGGGCGGCGCGCGAGGTCCTCGAGATCGTCGGAGTCCTCGAACTCGCCGACCGCTATCCCGACAAGATGTCCGGTGGTCAGCAGCAGCGCGTCGCGATCGCCCGAGCCCTCGTCGGGAACCGCCGCCTCGTCCTCGCCGACGAGCCCACCGGCGCCCTCGACTCCCAGACCGGTGAGGGCGTCCTGCGCGTGCTGCGCGACCGCTGCAATGCCGGCGCGGCCGGCCTGCTTGTCACCCACGAGGCCCGGCACGCGGCGTGGGCCGATCGCGTGGTCTTCCTGCGCGATGGCGTGGTCGTCGACACCACCGGTTCCGCCGTCGCGGCCGAGGACCTCCTCGTCGGGTCGGAGCACTGATCATGTCGACGACTCTCACCGAGCGTCCCGCTGCCCCGGCGGCCCCACCGCCACCCCGCGGCGGCACCCGGTTCCAGCGCTGGCTCGCCAGTTGGCGCGTCTCGCTCAAGATGGCCCGGCGCGATGCCTTGCGCTATAAGGGTCGCAGCGCGCTGGTCATTGTCATGGTGGCCCTGCCCGTCGCCATGATCGTCGGCGGCCTCGCCTTCGCTGCCACCACGATGCGCAGCCTCGAAGAACGCCTGCCGTGGATGCTCGGATCCAGCCAGGCGGTCATCCAGTCCATCAGCACCGACAAGGTCAATCAGGGTGTCGACGGCCAGAGCCAATGGGGCTATGACGAGACGTTGAGCGAGGCCGAGCGCAAGGCCAAACCCATCCCCGGTTTCACCGAGGGCGGCACCTTGGCCGAGCGCACGGCGGCTCTGTCCGCGATCATCCCTGGCACCATCGTGCCCGTCCAGGCGGGCGACTTCCGATGGGTGAATGGCCAGCGCCAGCCGCGGGGCACCGCGATCTATCTCGACCCCACCGTGGACCTCGGCGAGAAGTTGCGCCTGACCTCGGGCCGCTGGCCCACCTCGAAGGCCGAAATCGTCGTCACTCCCGCCGGCATCGAGCACGGTATGCCGAGCAGCGGCATGGTGGAGGTCAAGGCCGGAAGCTCCTCGAGCACGGTCACCATCGTCGGCGTCGCCAACGTCTTCGACGCCGACATCGGAATGCCCGACGTGCTCACCACCGAACCCTTCGCCGATGATCTGTCGACACTGTGGAGCACGACCTGGCTGATCCAGCGCAGCGAACCGGTGACGTGGTCGGAGGTGCGCAAGCTCAACGAATACGGGCTGGCGATCACCAGCCGCGACCCGATCCTGAACCCGCCGTTGCCCTCGGAACTGCCCGGGGTCGGGTGGGATCAAGAGGCGGCCTTCGACCAGGAGACCAAGATCATGGCGGCGATCTTCGGCGCCGTTCTCTTCCTGGTCACCGCCCTGCTTGTCGGCCCGGCATTCGCGGTGAGCGCCGGACGGCAGCGCCGATCCCTGGCCCTGGCCGCAAGCAATGGCGCCGAGGTGCGACAACTGCGCCGCTCGGTGCTCGGCAGCGCCCTGGTTCTCGGCGTCCTAGCCGCCCTCACCGGCGCCGTGGTGGGCCCCCTTGTGGTGCTGGCAGGCGTTGCTGTGTGGCATCAAATGCGTCCCTGGTCAACGCTTTTCGGACCCCTCGACGTGCCGATCCTGGCCAGCGTCATCGTCGTGGTCTGCGCGATCCTCGCCGCCCTCACGGCCGCGCTGATCCCCGCGCTGCGCCTGGGCCGACTCGACATCATTGGCGTGATGAAGGGACAGAATGTCTCGCCGCGGCACAGTCGCTTGTTGCCGATCATCGGTGCCGTGCTCTTCGGGCTCGGCGCGGTCGCGCTCTTCGTTGCGGTCAGCGGCAATTCCTCCGCCGCCGGCGTCGCCGGCGTTTTCGGTCTCGTCACCGGCTCGGTCTGCCTGATCCCGCTGCTCCTCGTGATCGCCGGGGGGCTGGCGTCCCGCTTCCCCGTCGCCGTCCGGATGGCGACCCGGGACGCAGCCCGCCAGCGACACCGCTCCGCGCCGACCGTCGCCGCCTTGATGGCCGGCTCGGCCCTGCTGGCGACCTTCGCCATCGGGTTGGAGAGCAACAGCCGTTTCCAGGCTTCGCACTATGAACCGCAAACGGTGGCGGGTGAGGGGCAGATGTACATCGATCTCGCCCAGCGCGAGATCATCGCCAGCCAGGTGGCCGCTCTCGCCCCGACCTGGCGTCTCGTGCCGCAGCCGAATATCACCGCTGAGTGGAATGGCGCCGAGCCGCCGGCCTCCGAGCCCTGGGTGTCCGTCGTCCCGCCGGGATGCACGATCGCCGCCGCGACGCCGATGCTCAGCTTCCCCAACGGCGAGGTACCGCCCAGCGATCCCTGTCAGCGAATCTCCACCTCCGGCTACAAGACCAGCAATAATCACAGCGAGATCAGCGTCATGCCAGCCGCCGAAATCACCCGGCGCTTCCAGCTCCAAGGCCAGGCCGCCGAGGCCGTGGCCAAGGGAGCAGCGCTGGTCGCAGACCCGGCGATCCTCACCGACGGAAGGTTGTCGGTGCTTATCGGCACCTTCCGCTCCGACTCGGCCACCGGCAATGCCCAGATCATTGGCACGCCGAAGCAGGTCACGATCCCCGCGATCGTCGCGCCCGCCGATGCCGGCTCCCGCGGCGCGTTGCCCGGGCAGGTCGGGTTGGTCCTCAGCAGCGAGTTCACCACCGAGCACGACATCTCGACGGTGCAGGGTGATTTCCACGTCTATGACACCCGAGGTGGAATCACCCGAGCCGACCAGAAGAAGGTCGAAGAAACGCTCTCGGACAGCGGTGTCTATGTTCAGGTCGAGCGCGGCTACGAGCGCCCCGACAAGTGGCTGATGCTTGGCGTCATGGGCATCGCGGGACTGCTGCTCGTCATCGTCACGCTCATCAGCACGGCACTCGCGCTGGCCGAGCAGCAGGCGGATATGGGCACCCTCGCGGCCGTCGGCGCGACCAAGGGCACTCGGCGCCGCTTCGCGGCGGCGCAGGCGGCCACGGTCGCCGTGATCGGCGGCGTGCTGGGCATCGCTATCGGTCTCGTCGCCGGGGTCGCGATCTCCTATCCGACCACGACCTCCTATTGGGACAATGCGGGCAACCTTCACGAGGTCGCGCCGACGATCGGCATCCCACTCACGCCGATGGCAATGATCCTCATCGCCGTGCCGGTGCTCGCCGCGCTGATCGCCGCGGCTAGCATCCGGCGGGCACCGAGCGTGACCCGGCGAGGCAACTAGCAGCGGGGCCAACCGCAGGGGACGCAGGCGGACGAGGGCTGTCATACCGGGCAGGCACACTTGCCGGTATGACGACCACCGAGACCGCCCGCCTGCGCGGCGACCGGGACTTCGTGCGCTTCTGGGGGGCGCGCCAAGTCTCGGTCGCCGGGTCGTTGGTGACGATGGTCGCGCTGCCGGTGCTGGTCTATCGGCTCAGTGGCTCCGCCTCCCTCACCGCCCTCACCACGGTCTTGGAGGGCTTGCCCTATGTCCTCTTCGGGCTCTTCTCCGGGGCCCTGGCCGATCGCCTCGACCGGCGCCGGGTCATGGTCGTCGCCGACCTGCTCTGCGCGGCCACCATCATCTCGGTCCCGATCGCGTATGAAGTGGGCGCCCTGACCATTGGCCACGTCCTGGTGGCGGCGTTCGTCACGCAGTCGCTCTTCACCTTCTTCGACGGGGGCGCGCTCGGCGCCTTGCCGACCCTCGTGGGCCGCGAGCGGATCGGGGAGGCGAATGCCGCGATCTGGGGCTTCGGCGGGGTCCTGGACCTCTCCATACCCATGATCACCGGGGTGGCGCTGGCCGTCCTGCACCCGGCGGACCTGCTCGCGATGGATGCCCTGAGCTTTGTCGCCTCGGCGCTGCTGATCCGCTCCATCCGCCGCCCGCTGACCGGCGACCGCGGGCACCTGCCGCCCTTCTCCGCCCGGCAGATCCTCACCGAGGTCGGCGAAGGCGTGCGCTATCTGTGGGGACATCTCGGGGTGCGCGCGATGACCATCATCGGCCTGCTGCAATCGGTGGCCGGGGCGGGGTTCATGGCGCTCGCCGTGCCCTATGTCGATCGGTTGCTCGGCATCGGGACCTCGGGGTGGCGCTTCGGGATGGTCTTTTCGGCGTGGGGCGTCGGGGGCATCCTCGCGGCGGCGATCACCCCACGGCTGTTGCGACGACATACCACCGGCTGGGTGACTCTGGCCTTCCTGCCGGTCTCGGCGATCGCCGGGATCACCGTCACTTTAGCCCGGCACTGGCTGCTCGCCACTGCGCTGATGATCGTCTGGGGCATCGCCTATCAAGTGGTGATCATCAACTCCATCTCCTATCGCCAACAGGTCACCCCGGAGCACCTGCTCAGCCGGGTCAACACGGCCGGGCGGATGCTGTCCTTCGGGGTCGGCTGGACTGGCGGCGCCCTGGTCGCGGGGGCGCTGGCCCGCGTGCTCGATGTCGGCGAGGTGATGCTGGCGATGGTGTGCGCGGGCGTGGTCGCCGCGGCATACGCCTGGATGTCGGGGGTGCGGACAGTGGCGGCAGAGCCCGGCGAGCCATAGCCTTGGACAAAGCCGGGGGCGTCAGTCCCGGCACCGCGCATCGATCCGAGGTGAGCACGATGAGCACGACCGCATGGACCCAGACCGCTCTGCTGCTGGAATTGAACCAGGTGGTCGAGGGGGAGTTGAACCGGCACATCAAGGTCGCCAAGGAGTGGTTCCCTCACGACTATGTGCCGTGGTCTGATGGGCGCAACTACGACGGGCTGATGGGCGGGGAGCCGTGGAGTCCCGACGACGCCCCGATCTCCGATGTCGCGCGCTCCGCGCTGATCGTCAACCTGCTCACCGAGGACAACCTGCCGAGCTATCACCATGAGATCGCGGTCATCTTCGGCCGTGACGACGCGTGGGGCGAGTGGGTGCACCGCTGGACCGCCGAGGAGGGCCGGCACAGCGTCGCGATGCGCGACTATATGTCGGTCAAGCGGCTTGTCGATCCCGTTGACCTGGAACGGCACCGGATGTCGCACATGTCAACCGGCTATGAGTCGCAGCACTCCGGCGACATGATGCGCTCCCTGGCCTATGTCAGCTTCCAGGAACTCGCGACCCGCATCTCCCACCGCAACACCGGCACCTATACCAACGACCCGCTGTGCGAGCAGTTGCTCCAGCGGATCGCCGCCGACGAGAACCTGCACATGATCTTCTACCGCAACCTGCTCAAGGGTGCGCTGGAACTCGCACCCGATCAGGCCATGTGCGCCATCCGCGATGTCGTCACGAACTTCGCCATGCCCGGCACCGACATTCCCGGCTTCCAGCGCAAGGCCGTCGAGATCGCCCTCGCGGGAATCTATGACCTGCGCTCACACAAGGACGAGGTGGTCTCGCCGGTGCTGCGCTATTGGAAGATCTGGGAGATTGAGGGCCTCAACGCCGAGGGCGAGTCGGCCCGGGAGGAACTCGACGTCTTCCTCGCCGATCTGGAAGTGCAGGCTTCCCGCTTCGAGGACAAGCGCGAAATGCTCAAGAAGCGCATGGGCATCGTCTAAGTCGCCACCCGGCTGCGGCGAGCCCCTGGTGCGGCAGGATGGGGCCCTATGAGCGAGCAGCCGAAAGCCACCGAGTCTGGCGACACCGAACGCATCGTCGTGCTCACCCCGGAGGGTGTGGGTGTGCACGATCCGGGCAGCGACGAACGCAGCCCGGCCGAGATGGTCGAGCAGCCCGCAAAAGTCATGCGCGTCGCCTCGATGATCAAGCAATTGCTCGATGAGGTGCGTAGTCAGCCCCTGGACGACGCCGGCCGGGCGCGTCTGGCGCAGATCCATCAACAGTCGATCGCCGAGCTCAAGGATGGTCTCGCGCCGGAATTGGTCGACGAACTCGACCGGCTCGCGCTGCCCTTCGGCGAGGGGGCGACGCCCAGCGATGCCGAATTGCGGATTGCGCAGGCCCAACTCGTCGGCTGGCTCGAGGGGCTCTTCCACGGCATTCAGGCGGCGCTCGTCGCGCAGCAGATGGCTGCCCAGAATCAGTTGCAGCAGATGCGGCGCAGCCTCCCGCCGGGACATCCCGCCGCTGAGGCGGCCGATGGCGATTCGCCGGCGCCGGGTATGCCGAACCTCAACCTTCCCCCGTCCGTCACCGGGGGCACGGGGCAATATCTGTGAGGTGAGCGCTCAAGTCTCGAGGGCGGCGCTGCGGCCCGCGGCTCGCCCCGAGAACAGGCAGCCGCCGAGAAAGGTGCCCTCGAGGGCGGCATAGCCATGCACCCCGCCGCCGCCGAACCCGGCGCTCTCGCCCGCGGCATACAAGCCCGGGAGGGGGGAGCCGGCGCTGGTGAGCACCCGCGAGCCGAGATCGGTCTCGATCCCGCCGAGGCTCTTGCGCGTCAGGACGTGCAGGCGCACCGCAAGCAATGGGCCGTATGCCGGGTCGAGGATCCGGTGCGGCGGGAAGGCCCGCTTGCTGATCCGATCGCCGCGATAGCTGCGGGCCTGGTGGATGGCCGCGACCTGGGCATCCTTGGAGAAGGGGTTGGCGACCTGGCGGTCCCGCTCGATCACTCTCTCCTCGAGAGCGGCCGCATCGAGCAGGTCAGTGCCTGCAAGCGCATTCATCTGCTCGACCAGTTCGGGCAGGGAGTCGGCCTGAAGGAAGTCGACGCCATGGTCGAGGAAGGCTTGCAGTGGTGCGAGCACATCCGCGCGGACGCGGCCGAGCGTCGCGCCGAGCGACTTGCCGGTCAGGTCGGGGTTCTGCTCCGATCCGGACAGCGCGAACTCCTTGCCCGCGATCGATCGATTGAGGACGAGCCAGGAATAGTCAAAACCGGTGTCTCGCAGATGTTTCAACGTCCCGATGGTGTCAAAGCCTGGCCATAGCGGGGGCGGGAGGCGGTTGCCGCGGGCGTCGAACCACATCGAACTCGGGCCGCCGAGGATGCGGATCGCGTGGCCAGGCCAGATCGGATCCCAGTTTTCGATGCCCTCGACGTAATGCCACATCCGGTCGCCATTGATCAGGTGCGCGCCGGCCTCCTCGGCGACCGCGTGCATGCTGCCGTCGACATAGGCGGGGACGCCGGTATGCATGCGCCCCGGCGCGGTGCCGAGTCGCGCCGGCCAGTGTTGGCGGACCAGCTCATGATTCCCGCCGATGCCGCCGGCGGTGACAATGACCGCGCCCGCCTCGACCTCGAAGCCGGCGATGATCGCGCGCGAGCTCGCGACCCCGCGCGCAGAACGATCGGGCGCGAGCACATCGCCGCGGACACCGGCCACGCGGCCTTCGTCGATGATCAGTGAGGTGACGCGATGACGTTCGCGCAGAACGACTTTGCCGTCGAGGATGCCTTGCCGGACCTGCGCTTCGAAGGGTGCGACCACCCCCGGCCCGGTGCCCCAGGTGACGTGGAAGCGCGGCACCGAGTTGCCGTGGCCACCGGCATACCCACCGCCGCGTTCGGCCCACCCGACGAGGGGGAACCACCGCATACCCAGGCTGTGCAGCCAGGCGCGCTTCTCGCCGGCGGCGAACTCGACATACGCCTGCGCCCACTGGCGCGGCCAGAAGTCCTCGCGGCGATCGAATCCGGCGGTCCCGGACCAGTCCTGGAGGGCTAGGTCGAGGCTGTCTTGGATGCCCATACGGCGCTGCTCGGGGCTGTCGACGAAGAAGAGGCCACCGAAGGACCAGAACGCCTGCCCGCCCAGATTTGTGCGGCTTTCCTGATCGAGCAGCAACACGCGTTTGCCCGCAGCGATGAGTTCGCTGGTGGCGACGAGGCCGGCGAGCCCGTGCCCGACGACGATGACGTCCGCATCCATGGGCACATGCTACTTGCCGGTAGTAATCCCGTCAGTCGCGTGCATACTCCAGCCGCACCCCAGCGGTCTCGGCGATGAACCGGACGTCGGCGAGGGTGTCGATCACGGCATCGGCATTGGGGTCGGCGAGCAAGTCCTCCCGCGGCGTGGTCGTGGTGACCGCGAGGGTGGCGCAGCCGGCGGCCTTCCCGGCCGCGAGCCCCGCCGGGGCATCCTCGACCACGAGGCAGTCGCGAGGATCGACGCCGAGCCGTTCGGCGGCCAGCAGGAAGGGATCGGGTGCGGGCTTGCCGTGCGTGACATCGGAGGCGGTGACGACCACGTCCGGGCGCGGCAGCCGGGTCGCGCCGAGGCGGGCCTGCGCGAGCGGGATGGTGCACGAGGTCGCGATGGCGGCCCGCCCGCTGGGAGCCAGCGCCGTCAGCGCCGCCTCCGCGCCCGGCAAGACCTCGATGCCCTCGACGTCGGCCAACTCGAGGTCGGTGATATGCCGCTCCCCCTCATCATGGAGTTCCGGGGCCAGGAGGCGAGCGACGGCCTCCCGAGCCGGCATGCCGAGCATCCCCCGCATGGCGGCGACGTCGAGGTGGTAATGCGCGGCCCACGCGGCCCAACTGCGCTCGACGGAGGGGGTGGAATCGATCAAGGTGCCGTCCATGTCGAAGAG